>OIYP01000726.1_pt1 | contig 20093 bp, 20 predicted proteins | sample 1588261 | NCBI WGS metagenome assembly OIYP01 (sample SAMN03283293) | human gut metagenome | biome: human-associated habitat; material: feces | host: Homo sapiens | place: Peru | collected 2012
AGCTTTTGCAGGGCAATGTGGATATTCCCGGTTTTGTGCGTCGTAATGATGCAGAAAATACCGAGGGAATTGCCATTGGCTTTGTCCATCATAAACGTATAGACGGAAACCGTATCCGTATAGGTGCTTTTACTGCTGCTGATGATGTAGTGACGATTATGACACCTTATGAGGTCCTGACACGCAGGGCGTTTGCCTTTACAACGCGCAACCGTTGCATGCAGATAGTGCGCCAGCTATATGAATTGGCTGACGTATTCGATCTGCAGATTGGCGTGCTTGGTTCTGCTGCCCTGGAGCTGATAACAGGACTGCCGTATACAGATGAAAACTCAGATATCGATTTAATAGTCAAACCGGCCGGTTATAACCGTCTGCTGCAGTTTTACCGCGCAGCGCAGGCCTGCTGTAGTGACATTAATATGGATTTTGAGCTTGATCTGCCCAATGGCTATGGTGTCAAGCTTGCTGAAATATTTATGGAAACTCAGACTGTACTTGGTAAAAGTTTAGAAGATGTCTCCTTGCTTAACCGTAAGGATGTCATGCAATATTTGAAATCTGAAAGTCTTTGCAGCTGTCAGGCTGAGTAAGACTAAAATAAGCTTTTTAATAAATTTAAAATGGGAAATTGATTCCCTAATTTTTAAAGATTAAAGGAGTAAGAAAATCATGGAAATTAAATCTCGCGTACCCGGTAAAATCGTTCGTTTTGAAAAACAAGTTGGTGACACTGTTGCAGTTCGTGACGTACTGATCGTTATGGAAGCAATGAAAATGAAACAACTGGTACCTTCTCCGGTAGCAGGTGTAGTAAAAGAGTATAAAGTACAACCCGGCGACCGCGTAAGCGCTGGTCAAGTAGTTGCTATCGTTGAATAATTTTTGACGATTTAACTCTTAGTTGTTTCGTCGCCCTCGTCCGTTTGAGGGCGGCGATAATAAAAAATTGTACTATGAGGTGAAAAATAATGGCAATTTATGGTGTAGCTTTATTGGCTGCCTGCTATATTGTAGGCATTTTCCTCGGTGACGTATTCGGTGGCTTGGTTGGTGTAAAAGCTAACGTTGGCGGTGTAGGCTTCGCAATGCTGTTCTTGATCTTGTTATCCAACAAGGGCATTGATGAAGGCTGGCTTGATTCTAAGGCTCAGAGCGGTATTGCGTTCTGGTCTGCAATGTACATTCCTATCGTTGTTGCTATGAGCTCTATTCAGAACGTTGTAGCAGCTTTGAAGGGTGGTCCTTTGGCTATTGGTGGCGGCGTTGTTGGTGTTGCTGTAGCTTTTGCTTTGATTCCTATCATTGGCAAGCTTTTTGGCAAGAAAGAGGTGAAGTAAGATGGATTTTGCTGCAATGTTTATAAAGGTATGTACCAAAAATGGTCTGGTATTCTCCTTTATGCTGATCGGTATCATTACTTTAATTACTTATAAGCTTTCCGGCCTGACCAAAGGTAAGGTTCATGGCAGTGCTATCGCAATCTTCGCAGGTCTGGTATTGGCTTATATCGGCGGTATTACTACCGGCGGTTCTAAAGGCCTGGCTTCCATCCCCATGTTTGCCGGTGTTGGCATGATGGGCGGCGGCATGTTCCGTGACTTCGCTATCGTTTCTACTGCTTTCGGCGCTGACCTGCGCGAAATCAAAAAGTGCGGCGTTGTTGGTGTAGTTTCCTTGCTGATGGGCGTATTAAGCTCCTTTGTTGTTGGTGCTGTTATGGCATACTTCATGGGCTATCCTGATGTAGTTTCCATGGTAACCGTTGGCGCCGGCGTTTGCACCTTCGTTGTTGGCCCTGTAACCGGTGCTGCTCTTGGTGCTTCTTCCGATGTAATTGCTATTGGTATTGCAGCAGGTGTTGTAAAATCCGTAGCAGTAATGATTATTACTCCGTTAGTTGCTAAACCGCTTGGCTTGACTAATCCGCAGGCTGCAATGGTATTTGGCGGTCTGATGGGTACAACATCCGGTACTGCGGCTGGTATGGCAGCAGTCGATCCTAAGCTGGTTCCTTATGCAGCAATGACTGCAACCTTCTACACTGGTTCCGGTTGTTTGACTTTCCCGTCTGTTTTCTACTTCTTAACTAAAGCAATATTTGGCTAATGATATAAAAAACTAAGCATTTGATACGGAGAAAGTAGGTAGGTATAATGAGCAAAGAACAATTTTTACTTCAAAGAGTAGACAATAATGAAATAAAAATCGCTAATGAAGTTTATTCTTGCAGACTTTCTCCTTTCGATGCTGATTTGCAAAAGGTCGGTCAATATCTGACGCAGGCAATATTGCTGGAAGTATCTACGCATCCTAAACCGGGTCTGGTAACCAGATTATCCAATGGTGCGCATAAGGATATGAGTATTTTTACCTTTATGATGAGCTCCGCTGTTCTGAGCAAAGCGTTCAACGATTTGCAGGATATCGGACAGGCACATAGAGGAACCTTGGCAGAGCTTTTCTGCAAGCTGCGCAGCTACGGCGTTGGCGCAGAGGCAGAGCTTTTGAGAGTGACCAAAGGAGTCAATACACAGCGGGGAATTTTATTCGCCGGCGGCATAGTGAGCGCTGTAAGCGGCTATGCTATGAATATGGGGCTGAGCAGAGATGCTTTGCTGCCGATGATCAAGGAAATGGCTGCAGGCTTAGTAGCCAAAGAGTTGAAGAATCTTGACCATGCTGCAATGACAGCAGGCGAAAAGCTATATTATAAATATGGCATTACAGGCATTCGCGGAGAGGTTGAAAATGGTTTCCCAAGTGTGGTAAACTATGGACTGCCGGCTTTGGAAGATGCCTTTGACAAAGGTGCGACGATTAATGATGCTTTAGTGCATGCATTGATATCTTTAATGACTGTTGTTGAGGACAGCAACGTTATCTGGCGCACTGATTACGATACTTTGCTGGAAGTGCAGAGAATTGCTAACAACATTCTGAGCCTTGGTAGTGTCTTCACCGAAAAAGGCAGAATGGCGATAGCTGAGACTGAGAGGTGCTTCTTGCAAAGACGCATTAGTCCGGGAGGCAGCGCAGATTTGCTTTCCGTTACTATTACTTTATATTTACTCGAACATAAGGAATTTCCCAATGATATATTTTAGGGACATGGTATATCGGGCAATTCCTTGACATATACAAATGCATAGCACAATGATGCTAATACTCCTCCATTTAGCATAGCAAGGTACGGTAGGGACAGCCGTACCTTGTTGTGCGTTGAAAAAAGGTGAATAATGATGATAAATTTTGTTTTACAGGCTTTGGATGGTATTTTTACGATTGTTTTTGTAGTCGGTATCGGTTATGTGCTCAGTAAAAAAGGCTGGTTTGATGATAAAAGCAGTGCTTTGATTGCTAAACTGGTTACAACGGTATCATTACCGCTGTATATGATTACCAGTCTGACGAAAAATTTTACGGCAGAAAAGCTGGTCGAGCTGGCACCTGATATGCTGTTGCCGGTATGCTCTATGCTTTTGGCACTGATTGTCGGCAAAACAGCAGCTAAGCTGCTGCATGTACGTCAGGGAAGACGCGGTGTTTTTGTCACCAATTTTTTTATAGCTAATACCATGTTTATCGGCTTACCGGTAAATCTGGCGCTGTTTGGTGATGAAAGCATTCCCTCCGTTATGCTGTATTATATGGTTAACCTGACCTTCTTCTGGACGTTGGGTGTGCAGAATATAGTTGCGGATATTGAGGGCAAGGCCGGCGGTATTTTTTCTATGCAGGTGCTGAAAAAGCTGTGGTCACCGCCGCTGATGGGATTTGTGGCAGCCATTCTGCTTATAGTGCTGAATATACCGCTGCCGAGGTTTCTGGCACGTGGCTTTCAGTATGTTGGTAATCTGACAACGCCGCTGTCTTTGGTGTTTATCGGTATTGAGATTAGCAAAATCAACTTGCGTGATTTTAATTTTGAAAGAGATATCTGGGGCGGTTTGTTCGGCCGTTTCATTGTCTGCCCGCTGTGCGTGTTGTGTCTGGTGCCGCTGATTAATGTAGCGCCGATTTCCGTCAAGGTTTTTGCTATGCAGGCTGCTATGCCGGCAATGACACAGATGGCTATAGTCTGCAAGCAGTATGGCGGTGACAGCCGGTATGCGGCAGCACTTTCATTTATCACCATTATCGGCGGACTTTTGGTAATTCCTGTTTACATGACTGTGGTTAATATGTATTTTTAAGCTTTAGCATAAAAAATGAAAGGTGGCGTTTTTATGAATCCGGAAGAAATTATCCGCAAAATGTGGAGCAGCAACGCATTTATGAATGTCCTGAAAATCGAAATCAAGGAGGTGTACTGCGGCGGTGCAACCTTGGTGATGCCTATTGATTTTGATATTCATACCAATCATTGGCTTGGCGTGCATGGCGGTGCCATGGCAGCGCTGGCAGATTGCGTAACCGGTATTACCTGTGCCTCTGTCGGCAAAATCTGTACAACGCTGAATATGAATATTGACTATATCAGCAATGTGCGCGGATTGGGAGCACTGAGCGTTACAAGCAGAATTGTACATAAAGGCCAGTCTACGATTAATATTGTTTCGGAAATTAAGGATGATGCGGGAAATCTGATCTGTAATGTTACTTACATTATGTTCGTTATGGATAAGCTGCAGGAAGTACCGGAAAAATGGTAATAAAATAAAAAACTGCCTTGAGGCAGCCACGATAAATATCGTAAGCTGCTTCAGGGCAGTTTTGCTTTTACGCCTTATCTTATCTGTACTTATTAGTGTGTTTCTTTTTGGTGTGCTGTTCGCGGTAGTCTGCCTGCACCTGATATACCTGATAGATATACAGAGCGCACAGGGGAACAGCGACAATCAGACCTAACCAGCGGTTGTTGAAGAAGTAGCTGCCTGCCATGCCGCCGAGTAAGCTGATGATAAGTACAATCAGCATATTAACCTTGATTTTCATTAAATATTTTTTCATTATATATTCCTCCCAGGTTTTATAATCAGTATAATGTGTTATTGCCTGCGCAATCAAAGCAACTGCGGTACGACGATATTGTCTTGGGGAACTTTTTCCGGACGGAAAAGCGGCAGCAGCTCTGCTGCGGTAAGCGGCTCCGGCTTGGGCAGCTGGCCTGCAAGATAGGCCAGAAGGCCGATGATAGGCTCCGGACTGCCGAAGTGCTGCCTGAGGGCGGCGATTTCCAAATCACCGTCGCGTTTGGAAAGCCTGCGTCCTGCGGCATCTGTCAGCAGCGGTATGTGGCAGAAGGACGGCGGCGTGAGGTTCAGCAGGCGGTAAAGATAAAGCTGTACCGGCGTGGAGCTGAGCAAATCACAGCCACGCACTACCTGATTTACGCCCATGAGCGCATCGTCAATAACTACTGCCAGCTGGTAGGCGTAGACGCCGTCGCTGCGGCGCAGGATAAAGTCACCGCATTCGTGCGTCAGGTTGGCCTGCTGCCTGCCGTAGTGCATATCCGTAAAGGCGATAAGCTCGTCGTCAACCTTGATGCGCCAGGCGGGACGGCGCTGCTGCATTTTGGCACTGCACTGCGCTGCCGTCAGCTCGCGGCAGGTGCCGGCGTAAATAATACGTCCGTCGCTGGCATGTGGTGCTTCGGCGGCGTGCAGCTCGCTGCGGCTGCAAAAGCAGGGATAGACAAGCTCCTGCTGCTGTAAAAGGTCAAAGCAGTGAGCATAGATATCGCTGCGGCGGCTTTGGAAAAAGCGGTCGCTGTCAGCGCTGCAATACGCACCTTCATCCCACGTCAGTCCCAGCCATTCCAGCTCGCGGGCCAGTGCGTCAGCCTTGGCGAGGGAACAGCGCTGCGGGTCCAGGTCTTCAATGCGCAAAACTATTTTGCCGCCGCTGCTTTTGGCATAGAGCCAGGCCAGCAGGCTGCAGAAAACGTTGCCCAGATGCAGAAAGCCGCTGGGCGTAGGCGCAAAGCGTCCTACGACAGGCGTATTGTCCACTGTCACTATTTCTCACCACCTTGACCGAATATCAATATATACTCTAATATTTTACCATAAACTCTCCTGCTTTGCTCAGGAGATTAGTCAGTATGAAGGAAAAAGTTTGCGGCAGCGGCGATTTCACTGACATCGCAGGGCAGGAAGCTCCGACTTCAACATAAATAAGTCGGAGAGGAATGCCCGATTAAGCGATGTTTTATATATTTCTTGTTTTTCACCAAAATAGATGATATAATATTTTTGGTGAAGAAAGTGAGGTTTGTATATGCAACAGACGATTACGGCAAAATTACGGATATTAGTTAATTCTTCTGATAAGCAGATTATCTGTGATACCATGAAGGCTTATTCTAATGCCTGCAATTATGTATCAGAATACATATACAAAACTCATAATCTGAATCGTTACGGTGTGCAGGAGAACACTTATTATCAAATCCGTGAAATCTTTGGGCTTCGTTCTCAGATGGCAGTTTCTTGTGTGCGTACAGTTATTGCGAAATACAAGACCATACTTGAAAATCAGAAAGAGAGGATAAAACCTGTATTCAGGCTCCCTCAGTTAGACCTTGTATGGAACAGGGATTATTCTCTTAATTCAAAAAATGATATTTTCTCTGTTAATACATTAAATGGTCGTATTAAGGTGTCTTTCTATAAAAATGGTTTTGAACAGTATTTTTCTGATAACTGCAAATTTGGTACAGCAAAACTTGTTAGCAAACACGGAAAATTTTATCTGCACATTCCTGTAACATATGAGATTTCTGAATTAAAGCAATCCGAGATTTCAAATGTTGTCGGTATAGACCGTGGAATCAGATTCCTTGCTGTTTCTTACGATAGCAAAGGAAAATCCGTATTTTATGACGGCAATGTTGTTAAACAGAAGCGTGCTCATTACAAAGCTTTGCGTAAACAGTTACAACAGGTAGGCACTCCATCATCAAGAAGAAGGCTTAAAGCTATAGGACAGCGAGAAAACCGTTGGATGCAAGACATGAATCACTGCATTAGTAAGGCACTCGTTGAATCTAATGCTGATGGTACTCTCTTTGTAATCGAAGATTTAAGTGGTATCCGTTCTGCAACAGAAAAGGTTTTAGTTAAAAACAGATATGTTTCTGTATCGTGGTCTTATTATGACTTGGAACAGAAATTGTCTTATAAAGCCTTAAAGCATCATCAACTTGTTGAAAAAGTCAATCCAGCATATACAAGCCAAACATGTCCAAAATGCGGTCATACAGAAAAAGCTAATCGTAATAAAAAGCTACACACTTTCTGTTGTAAGAATTGTTGCTATAAATCTAACGATGACCGTATAGGTGCAATGAATCTGTATCGTATGGGAATAGAACTTTTAGTACCAGATGCAGTTGCTACAGAGTAAATCTCCGTAGCACAGGTACGCGTCAACGTGCCTATGATGTAACGCCACGTTTGGTAGTAATACCAAACGACTAAATGTGGGAGAAGAAATTCGTTATACCACAGGGCAGTTACAAGCTCTGACTTCTAAGGCATTAGCCGTAAGTCGGGGTAGTTGACTATAATCTCACTGTTTCGTCCGTCTGCTTTGCTGTATAATGTAATTATAAAAAGTAAATTGCTTTGTAAGCTGCATAAATGAGGTGAGGAAATGACAGAGCGTTTGGATGAACACAAAATTAAATATGCTGTTGATACGGATAAAGAGGCGGAGGATATCTGTCGTTGGGCTGCTGCCCGTGCAGGGGTAATTGTTGTTGCTCCGGTAGTAGGCACGATGACGCTGATGGCGAACGAGGTTTATATGATTACCCGTCTGGCTAAGCTGCGCGGTATTAAGCTTTCCGAAAGTGCGGTGCTGGGACTTTTAGGTTCGCTGGGCGGTGCCTTTGTGGGACAGACCTTGGCAACGCTGATTCCCTTTGCACCGGTGCAGATTCCAGTGGGCATGTCGGTGACCTACGCCGTTGGCAAGGTGGCGAATGCCTGGCTGGAAGCAGGCTGCCCGGAGGATTTGTCTGCCTTTAAAACAACCTATGAGGAGGCACGCATCGAAGGCATCAAAATGCTGGGAGAGCTGAAGAATATGGCCTGCAAGGATAAGCCGCTGGGCGATGAAAGCCGTCGCTTTGAGGTGGATGACGATTCGCCGGCAAATAAAAAGGTCGACGATTTGCTGCGTAAGGTAAAGGGCGTGTTGAAGAAGGACTGAGACACCTGCTTATGCCGGTAGTGTAGTTATTATGCTGCCGGCTTTTTTTATAATTCTTTTCCCAAGTTAAGGGGATTTGTTGTATAATATATACTTGAGAAAATATTTTTATGTGAGGTCTGACTATGCGCTTAAGAAAAAAACCATGGATTGAAGAAGCTATGAAGGAAGTGCAGGGAGAATACGTTTTCCTGCATGATATCGATAAGTTCAAGGGACATTGGCAGGAGATGTTCCCGGGCAAACGTCTGTGTCTGGAAATCGGCTGTGGCAAGGGACGTTTTACCATCGGTATGGCAGAGCTGTATCCGGATAAGGCCTTTATCGGCATTGAAACACAGCATGATATTGCCTATTTCCCCGCTAAGGCAGCGAAGGATAAGGAGCTGACGAATGTAAAAATCATTTGCGCTAACGCCGAAAACCTGCTGGACTGGTTCGAGCCGGGCGAAATCAAGGAGCTGTATCTGAATTTCAGCGACCCCTGGCCGAAGGCACGTCATGCCAAACGCCGTCTGACGCACCGCAACTTCCTGGCATTGTACAAGCAGCTGCTGGGCGAGGGCGGTCACCTGCGCTTTAAAACGGATAACCGCGCTCTGTTTGATTTTTCCGTAGAGGAATTCAAGGAGTTTGGTCTGCAGATTATTGCTTTGAGCTATGACCTGCATCATTCTGAATATGAGAACCCTGTACAGACAGAATATGAGCAGAAATTCAGTGCGCTGGGAACGCCAATCAATTTCTGCGAGGTAGTTTTTTAAGTAAGGCTTTGCCATGAAGAAGAGATTTTTGTTATGGGACAATCCCCGTCAAGCTATTTTTACTCTTATGGCCGTACTTTTGCTGCTAGGTGGTATCAATGTGTTCAGTGCCAGCTTGTATGATAACGGACTGTCTTATCTGCTTCGCTATTACCTTTGTGCTGTGCTGGGCTTTGTGGGAATTTATTTTATCCGTAAAATAGGCTACAAAAGGTTGCTGAATAAAAGATTTCTGTGGATATGCTATTGCATAGTGCTGGTTATGCTGGTAGTAGTACATTTTTGGGGAGCAGCAAATAAGGGTGCTACACGCTGGATTTATATCGGTTCTTTTTCTATCCAGCCGTCAGAGATAGCCAAGCTGGTGCTGATTATGCTGTCAGCCAGATTTTTGGGCAATGCGATGAAGCTGGGAGAGAAGATAAGCCTGTATAAGGGTGAATGCCTTTTGGTGACAATGGCTACGGGTATAGCTACCTTTGGCGTTCTTGTGCAGCCTGACCTGGGAACGGCGGCGATTATTGCGGCGCTGGTAATGGGTATGTTTATAATTGCCGGGCTGCCTGCGCGCTGGATAACTGCTATCGTTGGCGCAGGTGCTGTTGGCGCTGTGCTTTTGTCGGTAAGTTCGGAATATCGTCTGCAGCGTCTGCATGTGTGGTTTGACCCCTGGCTCGACCCGCAGGGTAAGGGCTATCAGATGGTGCAGTCGCTGCTGGCAATCGGCAGCGGCGGCCTTACAGGCACCAACTGGGGCCACGGCGCAGCGAAGTTTGCTTATCTGCCGGAGGCTCATACCGACTTTGCTTTTGCTGTTTTTTGTCAGGAAAACGGCTTTTTCGGAGCGCTTATTCTGCTGCTTGTTTTTTGCCTGCTGGGAGTTGCTTTTTACAAGATTACAATCAGCACGCGGGATCAGAAGGGATTTTTGCTGGCAGCCGGAGTTACCTTTTTAATCATCGGCCAGGCCTTTGCCAATATGGCGATGGTTTGCGGTATTTTCCCGGTTATCGGTGTACCGCTCATTTTTATCAGCTATGGCGGCAGCTCGATGATAATTTCGATGGCGGCAATAGGCTTACTGCTGTCGGTTTATGACGAGGAAGAAAAGCAGCAGCTTCTGGATGCCGAGCCGCCGGAAAAACGCCGCAGTGATTTGCGTGTTGTGGGCAGCAGGAGGTGGCAGTAATGAAGCCTTTTGCTTTTTTAGACAGTAAACGGCGTTTTACAGGCTTATGTATATGTATGGTTGTAATTGTAGCCGGTGTGTTTTTACGTTTAATCTGGCTGCAGGTAGTGCAGGCGGATAAGCTCAAGCAGCTGACGAAATCACAGCTGACGGCAGAGTATATACGCGGTACTCCGCGCGGACGCATTGTTGACCGTGACGGCGAGGAGATGGCTGTGAGCATTATGACGGGCTCGCTTTACGCAGACCCGGAAATGATGCAGGACGAGCAGGATGAAAAGAACAAAAAAACCGTGCAGCGTGATGTACGACGCTTAAGTGCGGATTTGCTGGCACCGGTGCTGAAAACGGATGCCCAAAAGCTTTACGGTATTTTTACCGGCGGCGGACGCTTTGTCTGGCTGAAGCGCACGATGGAGCCGAAGGAAGCAGCACAGGTTCAGAAAATTATTAAGGATAATGATTTGAAGGGCCTGCATTTTCTGGAGGAAAGCAAGCGCTATTATACTAAAAAGCGTGCTGCGGCGCAGATTCTTGGCTTTATCGGTACCGATGACAAGGGTCTGAGCGGCCTGGAATATCAGCTTGATGATGTGCTGAAGGGCAGCGAAACAACATATTCCAAACTGCATGATGCGGTGGGCAAGCAGCTTTTAGGCTTGATGGTGAATGATCCGGGGCATGAGCTGCAGCCGAAGCAGGAAAAGCTGCCTACGGTCTATCTGACGTTGGACAGCAAAATCCAGTATGTGCTGGAGGATGCCATGGATGATGCTATGGCACGCACTAAGGCTAAGGGTGCGGCGGCCATCATCATGGACCCGTACACCGGTGAAATTTTGGGTATGGCCAGCCGTCCTACCTTTGACCCGAATAATTTTGGCAAGTACAGCCCCGACAGCTGGACAAACCGTGCCGTTTCCATGATTTACGAGCCCGGTTCGGTATTTAAGCCGATTGTCGGCTGCATGGGACTGACGGAGGGCATCATTACGCCTGATACACCGATTCAGGACAACGGCCGTATCAAGATTGCCGACCGCGTTATCTATAACTGGGATGGCGAGGGCATGGGTACGGTGCCGTTTTCTACGGTTATCAAGTTTTCTATCAACACCGGCATGGTACAGCTGGGCATGAAGCTGGGAGCGGACAGGCTTATCAGCTATGCGAAAAAGTTTGGCTTCGGTACGCCTACCGGCATTGAGCTTCCCGGTGAAGAGGGAGGCATTCTGTATAATCCCAAGGATATGTATGAGCCTGACGTAGCAACGATGGCTATCGGTCAGGGTGTTGCGGTGACGCCTTTGCAGGAGCTGCGCGCTATCTGTGCGATTGCCAACGGCGGTGAGCTGCTGCAGCCGTATATCATCAAAAAAATTGTGGCTGCCGACGGAACCGTTATCAAGGAAGGCAAAAAGACGGTAGTACGCAATGTCATTACCGAGCAGGTTGCACGCCAGATGCGCGAGATGATGGAAAAGGTAGTCAGCGAGGGCGGTGGCAAGACTGCAGCGATTAAGGGCTACCGCATTGCCGGCAAAACAGGTACGGCGGAGAAGCTGGCAGCAGGCGGCGGTTATGCTGCCGGTCAGTACATTGCTTCCTTCGTGGGCTTTGTGCCTGCGGATAAACCGCGTTATGCTATGCTGGTTATGCTGGATACGCCTCAGGGGGCCTTCTACGGCTCGCAGGTCAGCGCGCCTATTTTCCGCGATACGCTGCAGCAGATACTTGTTGCCAAGGGCATTCAGCCCGCAGCAAGCGAAGGCCTGCCTTCTTTCGAGGAAATGAATGCCGTAGGACAGAAGGATGAAAAGAAGCCGAAGCAGCTGCCGGTGCTGCAAAGAATGCCGGACGGCAAAATCAAGCTGCCGGATTTCAAAGGCTTGGATATGCGCAATACTGTCGACCTGCTGGAGCCGTACAAGCTGAAGCTGAAGCCTTACGGCAGCGGTCATGCATGGCAGCAGAAGCCGCCTCCGGGCAGTGAGGTGCTTGAAAACACTACGGTAGAAGTGTGGTTTAACTAAAAAAATTGTATTATTTTACTTCCCCGGGCAGGAAAAAAGCTGCTCGGGGAAGAACTATATAAGACACTTTGTCACCATGCGCAGTTTTTTACGCAATGAAATAGGAGGAGATAAACATGTTATCCGATATTGAAATTGCCCAACAGGCAAAAATGCAGAAAATTACTGATGTTGCTGCAAAATTAGGCATTAGCGAGGACGATATTGAATTATATGGCAAATATAAAGCAAAACTGTCCTACGATTTAATCCGCCGTGTTAAAGATAAAAAAGACGGCAAGCTGATTCTGGTTACCGCTATCACCCCGACTCCGGCAGGCGAAGGCAAGTCCACTACTACCGTAGGTTTGGCACAGGGCCTGGCTAAGCTCGGCAAAAAGGTTATCGTAGCTCTGCGCGAGCCTTCCCTCGGCCCATGCATGGGCATTAAGGGCGGCGCTGCAGGCGGCGGCTATTCTCAGGTTGTGCCGATGGAGGACATCAACCTGCACTTTACCGGTGACTTCCATGCTATCACCTCCGCACATATGCTGCTGGCAGCAATGCTGGACAACCATATCCAACAGGGAAACGCTCTGAACATTGACCCGCGCCGTATTGCGTGGAAGCGTGTTGTAGATATGAACGACCGCGAGCTGCGCAACATCGTAGTAGGCCTGGGCGGCAAGGCTCACGGCGTACCGCGTCAGGATGGCTTTGATATTACCGTTGCTTCCGAGGTTATGGCTATTCTTTGCCTGGCAAGCAGCCTGCATGACCTCAAGGAGCGTCTGGCAAAAATTATCGTTGCTTACGATTACAATGGCAACCCTGTTACCGCAGGCCAGATTAAGGCTCAGGGCGCAATGGCAGCTCTGCTGAAGGATGCCGTTAAGCCTAACCTGGTACAGACTCTGGAAAACGTACCGGCAATCATCCACGGCGGTCCGTTTGCTAATATTGCCCATGGCTGCAACAGCGTTATGGCAACTCAGACCGGCCTGAAGCTGGCTGATTACACTATCACCGAGGCAGGCTTCGGCGCTGACCTTGGTGCGGAAAAATTCTTTGATATCAAATGCCGTTATGCCGGCCTGAAACCGGACGCAGCCGTTATCGTTGCTACCGTACGTGCACTGAAGATGCACGGCGGCGTACCGAAAACCGACCTGAAGACTCCGAACGTAGAGGCAGTTAAAAAAGGTCTGGTAAATCTGGAGAAGCATATCGAAAACGTTAAAAAATTCGGCGTTCCCTGCGTAGTTGCTATCAACATCTTCGCTCAGGATACCGCAGAGGAGCTGGAGGCAGTACGCGAGCACTGCGCTAAGCACGGTGTTAACGTTGCACTGTCCGACGTATTCGCTAAAGGCGGCGAAGGCGGTATCGACCTTGCTAAGGAAGTAATTGCATTGGCAGACAGCGGCGAGAGCAAATTTGCGCCGATTTATCCGCTGGATATGAGCCTGAAGGGCAAGATTGAAACTATCGCTAAGGAAATTTATGGTGCTGACGGCGTTAACTATACTAAGGAAGCAGATAAAGCCCTCAAGGAATTTGAAGAGCTTGGCTACGGCAACCTGCCTATCTGCATGGCTAAAACCCAGTATTCCTTCTCCGATGACCCGGCACTTTTGGGCCGTCCGAGCGGCTTCAAGATTACTATCCGCAACTGCCGCATTGCAGCAGGCGCTGGCTTTATCGTAGTTCTGACCGGTGATGTTATGACTATGCCCGGTCTGCCTAAGGTTCCGGCAGCAGAGAAGATTGATGTTACTGATGATGGTGTTATCAGCGGTCTCTTCTAAAAAAGTCTGACGGATAAAGCGTCATCTGCGTCGCGATAGCTCCTAGGAGTACGTGTAAGTACGCCGTCGTCGCTATCGCATAGCATCTGACGCTTTCCCGCCAGCCTTTAAGGAAATCGGAGGATAAAGCGCCATCTGCGTTTCTGTTTTGCTATCTATAATAAATCAACTATGCTTTTTGAGGTGAATTTACTATGGAAACTGTTTTAATGAGGGGTAAGCCTGTTGCTGATGTTTACCGTGAGGCTATTGCCAAAAAGATTGCTGTTGCTAAGCAGCACGACCTGGTAGTAACCCTGGCTATTTTGGTTGTGGGTGATGATCCCGCATCTCACGTATATAAGAACAGGCTGGTCAAATTAATTGAAAGTTTGGGCGGTGCTGCTAAGGTTATCACCTGCCCTGCCGATACTCCGGAGGAGGAGGTTATCAGCATCATCAAAAAGCTGAACCGTAACCGTTACGTTACCGGTATTATGCCGATGATGCCGATGCCGAAGCATATAAACAGCGATAACGTGGGCGCAGCAGTTTCGCCGAACAAGGACGTAGACTGCCTGAATCCGCAGAATATCGGTGATGTGTTCATGGGCCGCAGCCGTTTTGCTGCCTGCACTCCGCGTGCCTGCATGGCAACGCTGGCGCACTATGGCATTGAGCTGGAGGGCAAGAACGTTGTCGTCATCGGCCGCAGTAATGTTGTAGGCAAGCCGGTAAGCGTACTGCTGCTGCAGCAAAATGCTACTGTTACCATCTGCCATTCGCGTACACGCAATCTGCCGGAGATTTTAAAGCAGGCAGATATTATCGTCGCTGCAGTGGGCAAGGCCTGCTTTGTGAAGCCGGAAATGGTTAAGGAAGGCGTTGTAATTGTGGACGTAGGCATCAACGCTGTTGACGGCAAGCTGGTGGGCGACGTTGACCCCGCAGTTGCCGAAAAGGCGAGCGCCTTCACGCCTGTGCCCGGCGGTATCGGTGTTGTCAGCAATATGATGGTAATGGAGTGCCTGACACGTCATATCTGATTTTGCTGCAGGTACAATAATTAAGTGGGGAGCTTTATGAAATATTTATGGGTTTTTCTCACTGCCTGCCTTGTGGGCATTATCTATTATAATTCGTCGCTGCCCTTGAAGCAGTCTTCCGAGATTAGCGGCTGGTTTGCTGCGCTGACGCAGCTTTTGGCGCAGCATCTGGATATTCATCTGGCGGGCGATGTTGAGCATCATATCCGCAAAATGGCGCATTTCTGCGAATTTGCGCTGTTGGGACTGCTGCTGTGCCGCAGTTTCAGTGCCTGGGGCGTGCCTAAGCTTACGGCAACCGGGTATATTCTCTTTTTAGCGCTTTTGGTAGCTGTAATAGATGAATATATCCAAGCCTTTTCGCCGGGACGTGCCAGCAGGGTGAAGGACGTACTGCTGGATTTCAGCGGTGTCTTCTGCGCCTGGCTGGAATATCGCATCTGGGAATGGAGCGCACGAAAATAATTAAAAATTACAGGCTGCAGCTTGGCGCCGACAGGCGTCCGGCTGCAGCTTTTTGCTGTTTCAGAGTATCGGTGCAGAGAAAATAAATGCTTTTGCAGACATTTTGCTGTTTCTTCTGCTTGCACTCATCGTTATCCTGTGCTATAATTCTGGTTAACAGATGGTGAACGCTAAAAACGTCAAGGTTAACGTATCACTTATTTTTTTACAGCATAAGCCTACCGATTAAATAGGTTACAAAAGGAGAAGAGAATATGAACCCGCAAGCATTAGCACAAGAAATTATTGATGGCAGAAGATTGACACGTCAGGACGATTTAAAGGCATTTCTGACCTGCGATTTGCAGGCCTTATGTGAAGGCGCAGATAAAATCCGCAAGCATTTTGTCGGTGAGCGCGTGGATTTGTGCTCCATCATCAACGGACGCAGCGGCCGCTGTCCGGAAAACTGCAAATTCTGCGCGCAGTCCGCGCATAACCATACCGATTGCGAGGTTTACAGCTTCCTGCCGGAGGAGGATATCGTGAAGCTGGCACGCCTGAACCAGGAGGAGGGCGTACACCGCTTTTCCATTGTAACCGCAGGCAAGGCGCTGACCGGCGAAGAGTTCGACAAGGCTATTCATGCGTATGAGACTATGCATCGTGATTTGAAGATTGACCTGTGCGCTTCCATGGGCTTCCTTTCCCGTGAGCAGCTGCACCGTCTGCATGAGGCCGGTGTTACCAGCTATCATCATAACATTGAAACCTCTAAGCGCAATTTCCCTAATATCTGCACCACGCATACCTATGATATGAAAATCAACACGCTGAAAATGGTCAAGGAGGAGGGCATGTGCGCCTGCTCCGGCGGTATTATCGGTATGGGCGAAACCTGGGAGGACCGTCTTGATATGGCTATCAGCATTGCCGAGCTTGGCATTGATTCTATTCCGCTGAATGCGCTGATGCCGATTCCGGGTACGCCGCTGGAGCATCTGCCGCGTCTGAGCGAGGCTGATATCCTGCGTACTGTTGCTTTCTTCCGTTACATCAATCCTTTGGCTAACATCCGCTTGGGTGCAGGCCGTGCTTTGCTTACCAATGACGGTGAAACAGCGTTTAAGGCTGGCGCCTCCGCTACCATTACCGGCAATATGCTGACTACTGTGGCCTGCGCTACGATTCGCAGCGACAGAAAGATGCTGAATCATATGGGACGTGACATTAAGCCGGAATATATGACGGATGAAGAAGCAGCTGCTATTGATGCCAGAGCGGAACAGGCATGATTATAGCTTAAAATGAATTTTGCTGCCTGCGGAGGGACGAGGTCCTTTTGCAGGCAGCTTTTTGTGTGCTGCTTTAACGGTGCGTTTTGCACCGGTTGCACCACTTGCACCAGTTGAACCACTTTTTTCGGCGTTTTTGCTGAAAAATCAGTGGCTCGTAATTTTTAATATAATATAAATGAAAAAGCCTTATTTTAGCCGTAAACAGCATAAAATAAAGCTTTAGAACCCTTACGAAGGCTTTACTTACAGGGATATATATTAGGGGTTGTGGCGCAGTTTTTATGTTTGCACCAAAAGTAGTGGTGCAAGTGGTGCAGTGGGAAGTGAATTTTCATTTTACGTAAAGATTTTTGTATGCTATACTAATAGCAGTTGCATGGGTAGCTCCGCGATAAGGAGAGGTCATGCCTGACTGTAAGAGTCAGTGGCATCTGTCGAGCTTGACAGGTGCTTTTTTGTTTATGTGGAGGTGTAGTTAATGAGAGAAGAATATGATTTTAATAATGCCAGAAAAAATCCTTTTACGAAAAAGAAAAAGCAAATAATAATTAATGTTGATGAGTCCACGATAGAGTATTTTAAAGCTTTGGCGGTTCAGAAGGGTATTCCCTATCAGGTTTTGATAAATCTTTACTTGACTGATTGCGCTGAGAAGCGTAAGGATTTGGAGCTTTCGTGGAATTAAAAAATATCACAAGCATTTTTTATACATCAATATCTCAACAGCTGCCTGCGGACGGACGAGGTCCTTTTGCAGGCAGCTTTTTGACGTGTGACACAAAGTTTGTTGAATTGTTTTTTTGTATACAACTCGTGAACATTAAAATTATTGAGAAAAAACAGATTAATTAAATAAAAGCTGAAATAATATAGAAATAACTAAAAAATATAAAGAACTTTACAACTTGACTAGAAATGCTGCTAAGGGTATATTGTACACAATAACTAATACTGATAAGAATTTTAGTATAAATTTAGAATAAATTTATATAGAGAGATTTGTTTTAGGCGCAATAATTGCTTAATAGATAAACAGGTGTGATTCCTGTACTGTCCCGCAGCTGTAAGGCGGAGCAGATTTTTTTATGTCACTGGGTAACCGGGAAGGCAAAATCTGCATTGAAGCTAAGCCAGAAGAACTGCCTAAAATAAAAGCCATAGTTTTCTGCGATCGACAGAATAGGCCTGCAGTGGGATAAGTACGCCTTTTTGCTGATTGCAAGAGGGTGTTTTCTTTTATGCTTAAATTTTTTAGTAATGATGGCTTACCCAATAAACCTTTCGTTTTTTTCGTTAGTGCGTTAGTGGGAGTTGTTATAATAGGAGAAATCGTTTATTGTGGTTTTAAGTTTGATACAGTGGAATTGTTTCATAGAAAACCACAACCAATAGATGTCTCAGTAAAGAATTATAATACTGACAGGCGTGAAGTTATTCTGAACTTTGAACGCACTCCTGAAAGAATTATAGCTTATCATCAAAATAATATTGAGATACTAGATAAATTTGGCGAAAGAGATAGAATTATTGCTTCGGTTGGACGTTTTATTATTCCCCATGATGTTAAGCAGCAAGAAATTGACAGACTTATAAACAAAATACCTTATTATGGTCAAAATGGCATTGATAAAGAAACAGCACGCTACCTGAATCCAGATTTCATTATGGGTTGGCCGTCTTCTTTTGGTAAAAGAGGAGTTTGGTCGCTGGGAGATACTGACTATTGGTTAAAGCGAAATGTTAATTGTTACATGTCCTTGCAGCAGAAAGACGGAAAGCTTTATGAAACGATGGATGGTGAATATCAGTACATATTAGACATAGGAAAAATTTTAAAAAAAGATGCTGAAGCAATGCAAATTGTTTCTGATATCAAAAGCGATGTTAATAAAATTCTTTCTGACAATCAGCATAGAAAAAAACAAAAGGTGTTGATTTTAGATTTTTATGGTAATACCATAAGTTCCTATGGAGAAAATCGCTTAGCAGGCAATATTGTGCAGGCTTTAGGCGCTAGTTTGATAAAAACTAATAGTAAAATTGGCAAGGAAGATATTTTGCTTGCTGATCCTGATGTGATTTTCCTTATTTATAAAACAGATGCTGATTTAGCATTTAAAAACAAATTTATGCAAAACGAAGAATTCAGATCATTAAAAGCTATCAGAAAAGGAAGAGTATACATGATTCCTATATCATATATTTATAATAGCGGCTTGCGATTATCTGATACTATTCACCTGATTGCCGCAGGATTGTATAATTAGTTTTCAAATTGAATCGATTTACTATAGTCGGTTTAATTTAAAAAATATTAAAGGAGTTGTATGTTATGAAGAAAAGGATGTTAGCTTTAGCGGTTATGTCAACAGTTTTTAGCGTAGGGTTTGTTATGAGTGCAAATGCTGCTGAAAATGCTAACCAAAAACTGAGTCAATATAGTGTTGACGAAGTTATTGTAGAAGGTAGTAGAGACCTGTTGCCTGGTGGTTTTGTAAAGAGCACTTCCAATGTAGGTATTATGGGCAAAAAATCTATTATGGAGACACCGTTTACGAAAGCAAATCTTTCCGAAAAAGCTATTACTGCTTTTGAAACACCCGGTGAAGGCTTGACTAGTGCTCTGTTGAACGTTCCCTCTGTTCGCTCTGCTTCTTCCCCGATGTATAATGATTTTTGGATCAGAGGCAGCCGTATTACCGGTTACCAAATGTATATTAATGGTGTACCTGGCTTGTTGGCTCAAACCAATATTCCCACTAATTTTGTTGGCAACATTGAAGTTACTTCCGGTCCTGTAATGGGCGTTACCGGTACTACTGTAAAAGAATCTGCTGGTGGTATGGTAAATTTAGTTTCTAAACGTGCAAGCGGAGAAGATATTACCAAGTATAAGCAGACTTTTTCCGGTAAAAGCGTTTTTGGTGAATATATTGATGTTGGCAGACGTTTTGGCGAAAACAAGTCTTGGGGTTTAAGAGTAAATGCTCAAAACTCTTCTGGCGAAACAGCAATACCGGGTGAAAAATTAAATACCAGAGACATCTTTATCAACTTGGATCATGTAGATGCAAAAAGCAATACCAATTTGTTAGCAGGCTACAGATTTGTAAATCATAAAAATGGTGTAAGATGGTTCCAGTATGATAAGGGTGTTACAAAATTACCAAGTGCTCCTGATTCCAAGAATAACTATAGCTTCAGAGGCCAGGAAATGGAATATGACACTTGGCTTGCAACCTTGAATCACGAACAAAAACTGAATGATTCCTGGACTGCCTTTGCTAATATTGGCTATAGTAAATATGATCTTTATAAAAACTATAATGCTGAAAGTAGCTCTTATTTGGTAACTAATAACAATGGTGATTTTAAAGCTAAGAGTTGGAG
>OIYP01000730.1_pt1 | contig 20032 bp, 11 predicted proteins | sample 1588261 | NCBI WGS metagenome assembly OIYP01 (sample SAMN03283293) | human gut metagenome | biome: human-associated habitat; material: feces | host: Homo sapiens | place: Peru | collected 2012
TTGCCTTGTCGATCTCTTTAAGCCTTTTTTCGATCGCTGCGATCTCTTCCTGCCCCTGACATTCCAACACCGACCCGATATTAGCTTTTAATATCCGAACAATATCGTCACGGCAGGAATAGTAGTTATTTATCGCCCGAATAATTCCACGGTGTAGGTTTTCTTCCTTGATCGTAGGCGAATCGGGACAGTATCTTCTGCCGTGTTCCAGTCGGCTTATACACCGCCAGACCACTTGTTTATTTCCGCTTTTTGTCCATATTCTGCGTCTGTACGGAGTCCCGCATTGTCCGCATATCAACAATTCGGACAATGCATATTTTCCGCTGTATTTTCCTTTCTCCGTTTTTGTTTGGTCGGATATTTTTCTTTTTGAGTTTCGTCTTGCAATTTCCTGTTGTACCCGATTAAAGGTATCACGGTCGATTATGGGAGTATGATGGTCTGTAACAAGATACATCGGGCGTTCCCCGTTATTTTTAACAACCTTGTGTGTAATGCAATCGACCGTGAAAGTTTTTTGCAAAAGTGCGTCTCCAACATATTTCTCATTTTTAAGGATGCTCTGAATTGCACTCTTAGTCCACTCACTTTTACCGGTTGCTGTAGTTATTTTTTGATTCATTAAGATCTGAGCGATGTTAAGTAATGTATATCCGTCAAGATAAAGACTGAAGATCGATCGTACAGTTTCAGCCTCTTCCGGAACTATCTCAGGCTTGCCGTCTGCTCCCTTTCTATATCCTAACAAATGCTTATACTGAAATGGCACTTTTCCCTCCCGAAAAGCTTTTTCCTTACCCCAACTGACGTTTTTGCTTATAGATTCTGACTCAGCCTGTGCAAAACTTCCATACAAAGCTATCATAAACTCGCTTGTCATTTTCAGCGTGTTTATGTTCTCTTTCTCGAAAATAACACCAATACCCAGGTCTTTAAGCTGTCTGACATATTCGAGGCAATCCACCGTATTTCGTGCAAATCTTGATATTGATTTTGTTATCACAAGGTCGATCTTTTTCTTTTTGCACATCCTTATCATACGATTAAATTCTGTACGCTTTTTCGTCTGCGTTCCGCTGATACCCTCATCGGCAAATACACCTGCAAGAGTCCATTCCTTTTTCTTGTTGATAAGGTCTGTATAGTAAGCGACCTGAACTGCAAAGCTGTTCTGCTGTTCCTCTTGCTCGGTACTGACACGGCAGTATGCTGCTACTCTTAGCTGGTGGTATTTATCACGGTTTTCCGCTGTCTGCACTTTCGCAGGTATCACTGTTACATTCGGAGCTGTGGGCATTTTTGTCATTCCTTTCTGTGATATTTTTGATGTGTACTCCGTTGATGAATTCAACCTCTATGGTACAAAAATGGCTTATCAAAATCTTGCTCACGCAGGATTTAAATAAGCCAACATCTAACGTATTAAATTGCTCGTGATCTTTAAGAACAGCCTTGATTTCTGCTGTTTTTTGTGGACCGTCGCTGTATGTACAGCATTCATATTTCATTTCCGCAAGCTTAAAGATCTCAGATTTTATTCTTTCAAAATCCGTTTGGGTTGAATCTATCATCTGATTTACCTCATTCTGCTGACGGATAACATCGGCGGTAGGCACGTATGTGCTTATCTCTCCCCCGCATTCAATTAAACTTGGGTTTGCAGCAGCGGAGTTCAGAACAGTGATCACTGCTCCGAGAATCATCTGATCAGTCATACGATATTCTAATTTAAAGCAGTCAGGATTTTCACAGTTCCAATATTCACGACCCTTGCCGTTAGTTTTTCTATAAGCTTTTCCGCCGCATTCAGCACAGTATGTAACCTTCCTGATTTCCCGAAGATCATCGGAAATTAAATTCAGAGTTGTGGCTTTGCGTTCTCGCTTTTCATTTGCTCTTTTAAAAATATCCTCATCGATCAACTGTGGATATTTGTTCGTTCCAAGATATTTTTCGTTTTCTATGATCCGCTTGACCATATTTTTATTCCAATGGTCTGAATCCTCAGTATATTTGATTTTTTCGGACTCCATAAGCTTTGCAATCTGCAATAAACTTTTGCCTTTCAGATATTCGCCGAATATCTCTGCTACTGCGTAAACCTCTTTAGGCTCGGTTGTGATTTCGCCGTTTTTCATACAGTAACCAAAGGGGGTAACTTTGTTTTTGGGCATATTAATTTCACCTCCGAATATAACAATACCACAAAACCTTTGAAATAGCTATATACAAAGGCAATAAATTTACGGTATTAAAATTGTCTATTCTATATTCTCCCTCAATTTCAATTCTCCGATCAAATGAAACTCCAGCTCACGCTGATTTACAACCACGATTTTTTCAACTATACTCTCAAACGCTGACTCATCAAATTCTGTTATTGGTTTACTTTGTTTTTCAAAAAAGTCGATCAGCATTTCAATCTGATTGATGGTTTCATCCTCGTCATCTGAACGTGTCAGCTTTTTCAGCTCAGCTTGCAGTTTATTGACTTTTGCGGTCAGTTCCATAGTCTGCTCAATATATTTCGCCTCGTTCAGAAATCCTTTGGTTTTCAGCCTTGCAAGGACGTGCATCTGTTCACGAAGTTTGGCTACCTCTTTGTGCATATCCATTACCTGAGTTTTACCGCTGAATTTTCGGAGCTTTAGATCCTGCAACGCTGTTTGAAGCGGTACAAGGATCTGTTTGTAATTATACCATAGCTTGTTATACAACCTGATAAATGAAGAATAAAAGTCTCTTTCAAATATAGCCCCATTTTCACAATCCGACGCATTTATGTCATGTGTACGGCAAACCCAAAATGCACCTTTTTCACGATTTCTTCGCTTATACGTTGCTCCGCATTTCTTACAGTTGATTTTTCTCGACAACACATATTCGTTGCTAACATAATCTCTGTGACGGGATAGTAGCAACATCTGCACTCTGTGAAAAGTATCCTTATCGATAATAGCCGGATTTACGTCTTTAGCATAATATTTCTGCTTTTCGCCGTAATTTCTTTTCTTTATGTGTGGAAGTATTTCCGTAACATAACTTTGCTGGTATACTGCATTCCCTATATATCGTTCATTCTTTAGTACATATCTCACATTGTCAGCCTGCCACATAACTGAACATTTACTGCTTGGCACATTCATACTGTTAAGCTTATCTGCGATCATTTTTAATCCGTATCCGCTGCAGTACCATTCAAAAATCTGACGAACTATCGGTCTTTGATTTTCATCAATTTCTAAATCGCCATTTACCTTTTTAAATCCAAATGGCGGAGTAGCGTTTTTGTAAGTTCCATTCTGCATACGCTTTTGAACACTCCACCGCAAATTCTGTGATATCGAAGTTGACTCCTCTTGAGCCAGACCGCCCATAATAGTTATCATCATCTCATCAGTCATATCGGCAGTATCGATGTTCTCTTTTTCAAACAGCACAGTTATGCCTAAGCTTTTCAACTCTCTGATGTTTTTCAGACAGTCTTTGGTGTTTCGGGCAAATCGGCTGATAGACTTTGTATATATCCTGTCTATCTTGCCTTTCCGGCAGTCGCTTATCATTCGCTGAAATTCATCGCGCTTGTCCTCACGAGTACCTGTTATTCCCTCATCTGCATATATGTCCACAAGCTGTTCTCTGTCAGACTTTTCAAAAGCTTTCTCATAGTATCTTGTCTGAGCCATAAAGGAATTAAGCTGATCTTCGCTGTTTGACGACACACGGCAGTATGCAGCACAGCGAAGCTTATGGTTTTGTTCTTCTGATATTGTCGGCTGTATTATCGTTACTGTTGGCATTTCCTCACCTCCTTTTTACCAACAAGGATACCACAAGTTTTTCTGAAATGGTATCATCAAACCTAACGAAATTACTTATCCTTTCCTGTGCGGTTTTCATACTTATCTGCCTGTCCTGCTGCTGTACAAAGGCACATAACAGTTATGCCGATAAAAGCGCCGACAAACAAGCCAATAAAAAATCCTACCATTTTACCCCTCCTATGCTGCGTCCTTTGACGATTGAAATTCCTTGAAAATATCTTCTGTATTTCTATTGTTAAAGTCCTGTTTTTCGCTTTCTTCAAGAATTTTGTCAAGTTTATCTGCAAATATTCTTGCCATAAAATCGTTGTATTCTGCCTGTCCGAACTTATTCATCAAATTTCACTCCTATGCTTATTTTTAAAATCCGATCGATCTCTTTCATAAATTCTCTGTCCAAAGATCCTACATATTTTTGCAGCCTGCGTCGGTCAATAGTGCGGATCTGTTCAGCAAGAACAGTTGAATTTTTAGGCAGTCCTGAACATCTTATCTGAATATGCACAGGCAGAACCTTTTTTCTAACAGAAGAAATCGGCACTACTACAACCGTTGGGCTATGCTTATTGCCCACATTATTCTGCACTACCAGCACAGGACGAACACCGCCTTGCTCTGAACCGATAACCGGATTTAAATCCGCATAAAAAATATCACCTCGTTTGATCAGCATTTTCGTTCACCTTTCTTTGGCATTACAAATCCATTTTTGTATCTCACACAGCTATGGAACGGACAGAACAGGACATCTGTATTTCTGTCGTACCACATACAACCATAACATGGGTGCTTATTTGATAACCTGACCGTTGGCACAGGGATATTAACTCCAAATTTATCGTATTTTAATTGAAAATCTGATTTTTCGGGCATATCTTTATCGTTCATATATCAGCCTCCTGACCTTTAATTTTTATATGTAACAGGCGGTCTGCAAAAGACTGCAAACCGCCTTATTAATTCGTTTTGCCTTCGTCTGATTCGTAAGTTTCAGACGATTTTCCGCAATATTTATCCTCGATACCCGTTGCGGCGGAACTCTGCAAGCGACCGACAGCTTATCGACCTCATGGGCATTTCACCCGCTCTTTTAGCCCCTACTGAGAAGTATCATTATCCTCACACGTTTCATCGCCTTTTCGGAAAGCTGTTCCGAATTTTGAAACGTCACATTTATCGCTCATCCTTTCGGAGTCTTGGCGTATGGTTTCTTTGGCTGCCGAGATTTTATACCGGCCGTGTGATCAACGTACTTGCAGAGTTGATATTTTATTGTCAAGATTCTCATGGATTTGGATCGCTCCTTTTCCCTTTCACCCTGTAGCCGATGAGAATACCCTTTTTATGCGTTTGAAAATTGCCTTCTTAAAATTTCAGCGATTTTATTAATTGCACGGGATATATTTGACTGGTTTCTTAGTAGAATTGACGAAATTTCTTTTTGGGTGTACCCGTCAAATATGTACATTGTAAAAGCTTCACGCCAGATTTCCGGCAAAGACATGATCTGCGAATACACTTCCATGTCCTCAATCTCATCTATCCAGCCATAACGATTGTTTGCCGAATAATCATCATAAATCGTCAGCGTTCTGCTGCCTGAATTATCAAACAGTCCAACCGTTTTTTCGCTGTAACGCCGATTAGAGTTAAAAACCTCACGGTCAAACTCATAAATTTCCGCTATCTGTTTCTCAGTCATCCCTGCTTTTCTGTACTCCTCAGCGTTTTTTTGCCACTGTTCTTTAAATTTATTTTCCTCCAAGCCATGATTATAACTCATATTTTTACCTCCGTTTTGATTTTTTCGTTCTGAATCAAAACGAAGGCCTATGGGTATTTGGCAATGCTGCATTGCCAGTATTTAAAAATTGGCATAAAAATAGACCTTTCTGCTTTTAAAACAAAAAGGTCTATAAAGAAAAAGGAGTATAACTTTCGGCTTTAAAAGCTTTTGTTATACTCCAATATTTTTTATCTTATATTATTACCTTAAATTATATTGATGTTGTGTGTACTCTTAATATATTCCTCTATGATTTTTAGCTGCACCTACTATACCGCATATGATCAGAATAATCCCTGCAAGACCAAATGCTCCAAAAACGCAGTATACTATTTTCTGTGTATCTTCGGACGGCATACAATAAATTTCCTCAGGCTTTTCCGGAACGACCCGACCTGTAAATTCTTCGCCGACATAGGTAGACTGATTTCTGATTACCTTTGCAGTTATCTGATCACCTGATTCATTAATGTAAACCGCCTCGACTGTCTGCTTTCCCTTTCGCCCCTGAATCACTGAAACAACTGTGCATTCAACCTCTTTTCCGTTTTCTTTATAGTTCTGTATCTTTGTTACATTCTTATAGGCAATAAATCCTACAACAATCAGTAATATTATGCCTACTGTTATGTACAACTTAGCGTTGGATTTGTTATTCATAGCATTCACTTCCTGTTATATTATTTTATATCGATATAACCATTTAACCATTCTTTCGCTTCACCCGCACATATTAATTGATCATGATGATTAAAACAAATCACATATGTTAGTTCTTTATTTATAATATAAAATTCAAAACCAAATGATTCATTTAGCAATCTTGTAAGATCAAACCCATTACTAATCTCAATAGCAACCCAAGAATCAACATCATTAAATATTATTAAACAAGGAACGTCACCAACAAAGTCTTCAATGTAACTCCATCCAAAAGGATCATTTAAATATGCAGGATCCGTTAAGTTTTCCCATAGGAAAATACCCTTTGCCTTGTAGTTATCTACATATCTTGACTTTAATAAGCCTAATATGTTCACAGTATCATTTTGACTTAAGATTCTAATATCAATTTTTAATCTATTAGCATTATCAATCAGTTCTTCTTTAATCAAATACATAACAAGTCACCGTACTAATACTTTTCTGTGGGTCTATGATATGGTACATCATCAATGAAAATATGCCCTCGACTCGCTCCACCATTTTTTCTTTTGCCGGGTGTTTGATATCCAACATGCGGAGAATTTGGAGAACCATACGTTGTGTGTCCAGTATCAATGCTAACTTCGGCACCTTTGAGACCTCTACATTCAACAGGCTGTAAATACCCATTATTGTCCAATGCCCATTTTGATACTTCAAACTGATTTCGATCTACCCCTGTCCTATTAAAAGCTTCATTTAGTGCATCGTCAAGCGTTTCCTTGCCATTGGTCATATCAACATCTTTATCTTTGTTGAAGGTATATTCGTTACCTTCACCGCATTTCTTACCATTATGAACAAGAATACCACTCTCACCGACAAAATATGTATGGAAATCCTGCACCTCAAAGTTATAAACCTTAATAGGATTTTCAAGTATCTCGTGCTGAACCCATTCAACTGTTACAAGCTCACCGTTGGAAAGTACAAGCACATCTCCTGCACGAAGTGAACCAGCTAAAGTCCAACCAAACTTATTTACATAGAATGGGTGACTGGGCGTTGCAGAAATAGTTTCACCGTTTACACCAATATGAACAAGCTCGTCAGTTTCATTGACATAAGTTTCAGTAACCGTTTTAACAGCCACTTCACCTGTAGTCTCGTCCTCTGAAAGAACCTTATCGCCAACCTGAATTTCTTCAATAGGCTTAGATCCGTCCTCAGTAGTTACAAGCGTTCCCGCAACAAAGCAGTACGAAGTGCCAAGGTCCTTTGCAGATCCAAGCGACGAAACACTGCTCATTGCAACCGTAAACAGGTCTCCTAGTACTTCATAAGCGGTGAAGTTACCATATACTTTGCACCTATGTTTTCAAACGTATATGCTCCTATAAGAATACTTTCTGCCGCACCTACTTTGTAGAAAGCAAAAACAGTGATTTCCGTGAGTCGCCTGCACGATGTACAGACCGCAAATAAGATTACTTCAACAATGATTTATCAATTATGATTTCTTTATTAACTTTATATCCAACGCCAATAATTGTCGTAGCTCCTGAAGTTAAATAAGTTGGCTGTTCGTTAATCATTTCACCATATTCATTCCAAAATTTATGAACCCGGTAGTGATGATAAAACCCATAGCTTGGCACATTACCAAGATCATCTATCTGTCCAACATTATAGAAAAAACCGCTTGTCCAATAATTTCTTGCAACCATGATTGGAAATAACATCAGCTTAGAATAATCGACTAAAAACTCATCAATATTCAATTCATGAGTTTTTAGTTTGAATATCGCTACAATATTCATAGCATCGCCATAGGCATTTTTAATATGTGCATTGATGACCAATCCGTAGAAATATAGGCCTTTTCTTGGCTGTAGCACGAACACATCACCTTTTTCAGGATATTTATATGAACGTTTGATCTTAATTAACTGATATTTTTCACGCTCGCCTTTATCAAATGCATCACTCAATTCGTCAATCTTTTTTCTTGTCACATCATCAAGACTGTTATAACGACTTAGCCAATTGTCATGTATCAAATTATTATCGTTCACACTCATTTAATCAAACCTCATCATTCCATGTTCTTCAATGTATTGTTCTGCCCATTCAATAGCCTTGTCATAATGTCTATGTTTATTATTAGGTCCGGATCTAATACTATTGATTTTATTTAATTTATTTGGTCCTCTTTCAATATAATACTGTTCGATTGCTCGAGCTTGATTCCTTGTCAACCCGCTTGCCTGTTCCTCTAATTCATAAAATCCCTTTGAAACGTGAGTCGATTTACTATTGGAAGACGGCGAATAATTATGCTGACTTAGTCTATCATCTAAAGATTGTTTTGTTATACCAGTATACACAGCTTCTCCATCTTTATTGCCAAAATATACTTTATAATCCGAATCGCCTTTATTTAACCATTCATCAAAATCATCTGCACACTTATTATGAACAAGAACACCGTTCTCACCCACAAAATAAGTGTGATAATCTTCGACTTCAAAGTTATAAACCTTGATAGGTGATTCGAGAATTTCGTGCTGAACCCATTCAACTGTTACAAGCTCACCGTTGGAAAGTACAAGCACATCTCCTGCACGAAGTGAACCAGCTAAAGTCCAACCAAACTTGTTTACATAGAACGGGTGACTGGGTGTTGCAGAAATAGTTTCACCGTTTACACCAATATGAATAAGCTCGTCAGTTTCATTGACATAAGTTTCGGTTACGGTTTTAACCGCAACTTCGCCTGTAGTTTCGTCCTCTGAAAGAACCTTATCTCCGACCTTGATCTCTTCAATCGTTTTTTGTCCGTCCTCAGTAGTTACAAGCGTACCCGCAACAAAGCAGTACGAAGTGCCGAAGTCCTTTGCAGAACCCCACATTGACGTTCCCGTCATAGCTACGGTAAACAGGTCTTGCTTTACCTCTTCCCAGGTGATGTCTCCTTCGCCGAACAGGTATTTACCCGCAATATTGCCTAACGTGTAAGAGCCGAGTATAAGGTTTCCCGCCGCTCCCGCTTTATGGAACGCAGTTACAAGCTTGCAGGACTTTCCGGCTTTTGAAAATGCACCGAACGCATCGCCTACTCCGGGCAGAGCTGAAACAAAACTGCAGGCTGCATTGAAATAATCTCCCTCGGCAGCATACCAGATCGCATTGATTCCGTCAAATACAAATCCAACGCCCGGGAGCATTCCAAGTACGTCAAGAACATCATGCCCTGTAATTCCGCCGAGCCAGTTGAGCAGAGGACTAAGTCCGAACGGGTCATTCAAACTTATCGGATTGCCGTTGACATAAGCGTATCTGTTCAGCGTCGGACTGTCGGTAATGCTTCCAATCACAACGTCCTGATTGATAAAACGCTTGATCTCTGGGTTGTAGTACCTCGCCCTCATGTAGTACAGACCGTTATCGTCTGTGGATACTCCGTATTCACCGCTGTATAGGAACATTATACCACAGGTATTATCGGAAAGCAACTCACCATATGGACCATAGTCGAAGGATTCTACTATTTCACCAATTTCATTGGTCACTGCTTGTGTATTACCGATATTATTAAAGTGGTACGTCAGATACTCATCGCCCTTTTCCTGTGCAATAAGCCCTGTTCCGTATACAAAATAAGTCGTATCATCTCCCTTTGTCATCACAAGAATACGAGTGAGAGCGTTACTGCTGCTGTCTACAACATAGCTTGTTTTCACATCGTTTTCAGTCTGTGAGATCCTGTTGTTTTCAGCGTCGTATTCGTAGCTTATTCCGCCGGCTGAAACAAGTCTGTTGCGACAGTCGTATTCAAATTCTGTCATTTTGCCGTCAAGCGGTCCGTAGATCATGTTGCCGTCAGCGTCATACTTTACTTCTTCGCCGTTATACTCGATGAGCTGATTAGCAGCATTATACTTCATCTCAGCGCTTGTAAGACCGTCGATCGATGTGCTGTCCGACATAGAAACGTTTGTTACGTTATTTGATTCATCATATGAATAAACCGTCTGATTAATGACATTTTCGCCGTTCTTATCAACAATAGTTACAAGCCTGCCGACTGCATCGTAAGTTCTTTCTTCAACACTGCCCTCGGGTCTGGTCGTTTTGATAAGTCTGCCGTTGCCGTCATATTCATATGACGTCATTCTATCGTTCCAATCGGTAACAGTCTTTATCTGTCCCGTCTTATAATAGGTATAGCGAACTATCCTGCCTCCCGGATAAGTGACAGCAACAAGATTTCCAATCTGATCGTAAGAGTACTCAACGGTATTTCCTCTGAAATCCGTGTACTTTGTCACACGGTTCATATTGTCATATTCCCGTGTAATAGTACCGTTCTCGTCAGTGACAGTCAATACGTTTCCGTTGCCGTCATAGGTGTATGAAACCGTACCAAGCTCATCAGTAAAGCTTTTTATCCAACCGTTTTTGTAATACTCATATGTAGTTTTCTGACCTCTCGCATTCTGCTGAGAAGCCAATGCGCCTATATCATTGTAGGTATATGTTTTCTTGCTTCCGACAGCATTCTCAGACTCAGTGATTCTGCCCATACTGTCATAGGAATATGTGTTTACACCTCCATTCGGGTCGGTAACAGCTATAATATTTCCAAGCCTGTCATAGGTATAGCTTGAAACTCCGCTTTCTGCGTCGGTCGATGTGCTTATCCGTCTGAGATTATCAAAGGTATTAGTCGTCTGTTCCTCTCTTGTCGTGTTAAGGTTTTCTATTGTCTCAACAAGATTTCCAACGCTGTCATAGGTGTACTGAGTATCAACATCAATAGCACTGGTTGTCAGAACAAGTGCGTTTACCTCATCATACTTATTGGTTACAACGTTACCCTCTGCATCAGTGAGCTTTACGATGTTGCCATTAGCATCATACTCGGTGTAAACGGTGTAGCCTTCCTCATTGGTGTATTCGGTCACTCGTCCTGCCGCATCATATGCGTAGAATACCGAAATATCTTCTCCTCCATCTTCGCCTGCAAGCAAAGTGGTCTGTATTATCATACCCTCCTTGTTGTATACGATTTTTATGCTCTGTCCGTTAGGCAAAGTTTTCTTTGTACAAAGTCCGTTTAAGTCATATTCGTCATAAGTTGTAACGTTGCCGTTTGCGTCGGTCGAGCTTGTCATTCTGCCGTATTTATCATATGTATATGAAGTGCTGTTGCCCTCTGCGTCTGTCGTTTTCAGAAGATTATTATTAGCGTCATACTCTGAAGTAAACGAGTTTCCGTTATTGTCGGTAGTCTTAATAAGCCTCCACTGCTTATCATAGATATAGCTTTCACTTGTACCATCGGCAAACGTTACCTTTTTAGTTTTACCGTTAGGATAGTACTCATAGTTTTCGGTATACTCGTTTTCTCCGTCAACAACGGTTTTGGATACCATTCTGTTTGCAGGATCATATGCAAACTTAGTTACCTCACCATTTTCATTTGTGGTGGATATAATGTTTCCGGCTGCATCATAAGTATTGACAATTATTGTACCATCAGTATTGGTCTGACGTATTAGTCTACCTTCATTATCATAAGCATAAGAAACAGTACCCTTAGCATTAGTTACACTGATAAGCAGATTATTAGCATTATAATTATAAGTAGTAGTATTGCCTCTTGAATCGGTAACGGAAGTCTTATTGCCCATTGAATCATAGGTATAGCTTTCAGTTCCGTCCTCATCAGTAACGCTTATAAGTCTGTTAAGCAGATCGTACTTATATACTGTCTGATGACCTTCTCTGTCAGTTTGAGAGCGGAGATTACCGTATTCGTCATAGGTATTGTAAGAAACATCACCTTCATAATCGCTTACAGCAGTAATTCTACCGTCTGTATATTCGTATTTTCTCACTCCCAGTCCCTCTATAGCCTCGGTAAGTATCTGAGAATTTTCGTTATACGTGAAACTCTTTCTTGCCGAAGTATACTCGGTCTGCGTGAGCAGCAGATTACTTGAATTATACGTATATACATTCTTTTCACCGTCAGGGCCTGTTACAGAAAGAATATTTCCTCTGTTATCATAGGTGAATTTTGTTACATTTCCACTCGAATCCTTTACCTTTACAAGATTGTTATCATCATCATAGGTATAAACGGTGATATATCCGTCGGCAGTCGTTTCATCAAGAAGATTTCCTTTCAGATCATATGAATACTTCACGGTATTTCCATTCTGATCTGTTACAGAAAGAAGATGACCCATACCATCTGAAACATATTTTACGGTATTTCCGTTTCTATCTGTGCCGTCCACAATAAATTCGTTATTTTCACTTTCAGAGTAACTGAAATACGAAAGCGGAGTATTCGAGTCTGCATCGTCCTGTGCAATAACCCTGCCTTCACTGTCATATGTATTTGTAACGTAAGGATCGCAGCCATCTATAGCCGCCATAACGAGTCTGTCGTTTTCATCATAGGCGTACACTACCTTCTCTCCGAGAGGATTGGTAACAGAAGTCAGCAGATCGTTTTCGTAAGTCAAAGTAGTGATCCTGCCGTTTCCGTCCCCGATAGAAGTAAGCAGACCGTCGCCATTGTAATTGAGTACAAGCTTTGAGCCTGAATTATCTTCGGTAACAGTAGTTGTATTTCCTATATGAGTGAGCGTTATAGATTTTCCGTTTGATTGAATAATTTTTATAAGCTTACCGTTACTGTCAAACATATATTTCTGACCGCCCGGCATTTCAAGGGTATAAATATTATTCTCATCTCTGCTAATAAAGTAGTCGGACATTCCGCTGCTTATGCAGACATAATTCTTAACTCCTGTATCGTTAGGCTTATGTACAACAACTCTTCCGTCAATAATCTCCCCGTTAACATTTTTTATTGCTGATCGCTCGTCTATAAAGCTTGCATAAGAAGTAGGATTCAGATGTACATTTATTACTGAATCGTTCACGTCAAGATACGCTTCAAAATCATGCGACCAACCGTAGCCAAGTTCTCCTTTCTGAGAGTACCAGAACGGATCGTTATCATTGCGCTCTCTGCTTTCGGGAACATTCAGGGAATTGTAATTGAGATTTAAACTAAGAGGGAACTCTCCGTTTACTGACATTGCGGCAACCTGATCTGTATATGCGCCTGTAGTCATATCAACGGGATCTGCCCAGGTGTTTTCGACTATTCGCAATTCTACATTCATTTTAGTAACATGACTTGGAATAGGGTCGACAACCACCTTGACATTAGTATTTCCAGAAAGCTGCTCTACCACGGAATCTATAAGTTTATAGTAAACCTTATCCGAATCACCCTCAGCGGAGAATACCTGACTGTAGGTTCCGTAGATAACATCGCCGGGTTTGAACACCTTAACCCTGATTTGCTGTCCTCCTGATATTACTGGAATATACTCGCATTCATCTGCGCTCGCTATTTCATAACAAGCAGATTCATTCGACTGAGTTTCAACAGTTCCGTCCGGATAGGTCACAGTTATTACCTCTTTATATCCGGGATTGACATACGGCCCGAAGTCTGTTGTCAAATTGTAGAACGTGTCCGAACCTTCATTTGCAACAGCAAGCTGTACATAATACTTTTCACCAATATATGCGCAAGATTCAGGCATTACATGAATAACTATTCCATCACCTGCACCTACGGTAAATGGAGTGGCTGTTTTAAACTTTGCTGAAACGGGAGCCCCAAAAGGCATAAGAGTTCCCCTAAAGTCGGCAGAAAGATCGTATTCACCTTTTCTGTCTCCTCTTACAGACCAACCAATAGTTTTCTGCTGTTGTCCTGTGATAGATCCCATGCTTTGAGTTAGAGTCTGATTCGGTGCGGCAAGAGAAAGTCCATACGGCAGATTTAACGTTGCTGATGAATTTTCGATAACAAACTGTTTGTCAGCGTTATTTAATACTCCAAGATTTACAGCATACATCTCTTTCATAAACGAGATACTTTGATTTACATAAACATATGCAAGAATAGGCTGTTCTTCTTCCGGAGTGGCTGTATCCTGTCTTACAACCGGCGAAAATGATATGTTTCCTCCGGAGCTTGTGCCATATGTGCCTCCGCCGCTCCATGTGCCGCCGCTCCATCCTGTACCGCCTCCGGAAATATAACCTCCGTTTCCTGTATAGATGTATTCGATGATCGTCGGTATAGGCTCCTGAGCGAATGTAAGCTTAACACTGAATTTTACAGTGTGATAATTCTGAGGATCGTTAAAATCTATGCCTGCCTCTGCCATTTCTTCAAGAGACATTCTGTGAACCTCTAAATTGCCCGTCACAAGCTCTCCGCTCTGAAGTGAAAGCTTAACCGTTCCGTTATCTCCCTCGTTATTAACAGCAATTTCCTTTTCTACGGGCAGATATCCGTCCTTGTACGCAGCAACCTTATTATCGCCTATTTTTGTGCACAGCTTCAGTGTTCCGTCATAACCTGTGCGCATCGTATGAACACCCTCACTGTCGCCTGAGTAAACATAAATATACGAATAGCTTAACGGATTGTTATTTGAGTCGGTTACTTCGATATTTATATATCCGTATTCAGACGGTTCGTAAACTGTAACAGCAATATCTTTTTCAGCCTTATTTCCGGCGGAATCCTCAACCGTAAGAGTAACGGTATATTCTCCCGGATCGTCGTATACGTATGCATTTTTCATTCCGTATACCGTATTTCCGTCGCCCATATCCCATATAAATCTTTTTATTCTTACATTATCGGTGCAGGCGCTTCCGTCAATAAGAAGTTCTTCACCTGCAATACCATAAAGTTCATCGGGAATATCAATAATGGGATCAACAGTATCATTATCAAAGGCATAGCCGTTCATTTCATTGCTTGCAGTAAAATTTCCAGAAGTATCGTAGACCTCCACCATATATGTATAGATCTTATATGGTTCAACATTCGTATCAGAATAAGCAAGCGCTGAGGTTTGAGTCAGCAATTCATAGCTTTTTTCCCCGGAAGCCTTTCTATATACCTTGTAACATCCGATATCATCGGCTTCTGGTTTGCTCCATTCAAGTTCGATCAGAAAATCCTTCTGTAAAAGTTCAAGAACCGGAGTGTCCGGCGCAGTAGCATCAAGTATAAATTCAGATGTAAACGTATCGCTGGTATTTCCCATCAAGTCGGTACAATACGCTCTGAATTCATATATACCGTCATCAAGGCCGTCTGTGTTCCATGTGAAATCAGCTGAAGCATAATTTGAACTAAGATCAAATGTACCGATCTCATACCAGATTTCATTTGAAGAGTCCTTAGCTTTATACTCTACAGTTGCACTTAAAAGTGCAAAATTATCCCATGCAACAACGCTCATTTTTGGGGAAACCGAAACGGAAGCACCGGACTTATAATTAAATCCGAGCAATCTTGGATTTATATTATCCTCAGTTATCTGAGCTATCGCCTCATTAGAATATTTGCTTTTATTTCCGGCGATATCAACTGCAATAACCTTATAGGAATAAAGTGTTCCAAGACTTGCCGTTGTATCATAATAATCCTTTGTTGTGCATTCTGCAATCAACGAGTACGAATTAAGCTCGCCTTCGCTTCTGTAAATAAGGAATTTTTCTGTATCATCGCTTGTTACAGTCCACACAAGATGAATATTTCCGTTTCCGGTTTCAGACACAAGATCAGTTATTTCATCAGGGGCTGTTCTGTCAACAATAAATTCACTGACTACTGAATCGCTGGCATTTCCGGCATTGTCATAAGCAACCGCCTGAATATATATCTTGCCCTCTTCCATCTCGGAAATATCAAATGAATAACCAAAAGTTCCATTTGTGTTTTTGGTTATTTCCGTCAAAGGATACCATGTCTTTTCATCTCCGCTGTCATAAGAATATGCAAGCTTTACTGATGATACTTCCGCATTATCCTTAGCAGTTATCTTAAAATCTATAACAGAATTATATGCCTTTGACTCAGGATAGAACGCAGTAATAACAGGTGAAACGGTATCTGAATTAGTTTTGATAGTCAGCTCGTCAGAAGCTTCGCCTCTGTTTCCTATATCGTCATAACCAACTACAATAAAGGTATATTCGGTATCAGGTTTAAGATTCTGAACATGAAGTCCGGTAACGTTTACTGATGTTCCGACTTCCTTAAAGCTTCCGTCGCTTTGCTTTTGCTCAACAGCAAAATATCCGAAATCAAGCTCGGTCACATCATTCCATCTGAGTGAAATGTGCGTTGAAGCCGCCGTACAGTTTTCGGTGTCAATTATTATTTTTGATATACCCGTATTATCAACAGTGAATGTCTTTTCGGAATTATCAGTACCAACAGAAACATTTCCGTTTGTATCGACAGCTGTCGCTTTCAGTAAATAAGAGCCGTCGACTATATCAGTTGTATCCCAATTGAATATAGCAAGACCATTTTCACAATCAGCTTCACCTATGAGAGTATATTTCTCATCATCAGTTTCCTTGTACTCAAGTTTAATGCTTTTTACGGCAAGATTATCTTCTGCCGATACTCTGATTTCAGCAGTCTTATTCAGTCTTGACTTATCTGCAGTTATGGCTTTGATTACCGGAATAGCTTTATCCTCGGCAACAGTTACCTGAGCCGTATTACTTGCTTCGCCTTCAATGTCAAAGTTGTTGACTCCGGATATCTTATACGTATATTCTTCGCCTGCCGAAACAGTTTTGTCAATATATCTTACGGTGTTTCTGTCGTTGATAACAGTAACCGCTTTATATTCCTCACTGTCCGGATCAAGTCGGTAAATAACGTATTTTATACAGTCTGCGCTTACAGACTTTTTCCATGTCAGTTCAACCGTTCCGTTATTTGTCTCAGCATTGAATTCCTGCGGCGCTTTCGGTCCTGCAGAAGTTACGTTATATGACGCTTCCTTTACGTCCGTATTTCCGTCAGCGTCGTAAAGAGTCGCGCATATATCATAATTTCCATCAAGACCGGCTGTATTCCACGTATATTTTACGCAAAGCTTGTTTGCGGAATACGATTCTGCATAAAGAGGTTCTTCGGTGAGAAGAGTATACTCATTTTCTCCTGCCTTTTTGCATCCAATTGTAATATTATTGCCTCTGCCATCGCCTGTTTTTTCAAAAATCACAGTTATAATCTGCGATTTTCCGCCAAGCGACGATCCATCAGACGGAGATAAGGATGTTATTTTCGGCATTATAACAGATCCTGTAATGAGCTCGCTAAAATCAGAAGTGTTTCCGGCATCATCATAGGCTTTTATCATATATGAATATTCAACGTTCCTGTCCAGAGCAGCGTCCTTATATCCGCAATTCTGAACTCTTGCGATTTCTTCGTTATCACGATATATAATGTATCCAGTTGTAGCTACATTATCTCTCGAAGGATTCCATGACAATGTGAGAGAAGAACCGGTTACAGCTGTAAATTTAAGATTCTGAGGTGTGTCTGGCGCTTCTGTATCTTCAAGAGTACATATTTTTAATACTGACGACCCTTCGGAATAGTTTCTTTCTTCATCAAATGCAAAAACCTGATAAGAATACGAAGTATTTGGAGAAAGAGATTGATCAATATACTCTGTTCTTCCAGTAGTTACGAGCTTTTCTCCGTTACGGTATATTTCGTAGCCCGTTACTCTGACGTTATCCTCAGAAGCGTTCCACACAAGATGTATGGAAGTAGCGGTCGTTTCGGAAGCTGTAAATCCGCTGACTTTTGCAGGAGGCTCAATATCGTCGTATTCAAATGAGAAATCATTGCAGATATCGTCAAACTCAGCCTTTACACCTGTACTATAGTATTTTACATTAAAAAGCGATTCAGGTCTTGTTACGATCAGTTTATTGAATTTTGAACCATTTTTATATACAGCGATTGTCTGAATATAAGATCTTCCATTAGAAGCGCTTTTACCACTTAAAATAGTAAGATGATCCCCTAAACATACAAATTCTGAATCTCTGTTATGTATAAAGTCGCCTTTGATCTCTAATGTTCCGTTTGTCAGAGTATTTGACGTTGAGTATCTTGAATTAAAGATAAGATTTCCGGCTACAAGAACCTTTGACTCAGGCTCGTTCATTTTAAAATATGCATACTGGTCAATATACAAATTGTTTCTCGTTTCAAGATAGCCTTTTCCAATATCAAGAAGACTGCTTACCGTCAGCGAATTAACGCTTACCTTATATCCATCAAGATAGAGATAACTACACGATAAATTACCCAAGGTCAGATCTTTAGTTATATGAGAATCCGAATTATTGCCCGCAATTAGATATATATTACCGCCAAAGCAATCCCCCTCTATCTGAGAAAGCTTAGTGATATATAAATAACTGCCATTAACAGATTTGTATTCATCTTTTACATTTCCATACGCATATACATTTGTATCAAGTGAAATTCCTGCCGCATTCTCAAAACTGATATTCAAAAAGCTTGAGTTTGTAGGATTATCCAACTTAATACTTTGCTTTAATTTCCCTTTAAATACCGTTGTGTGATCATTGCTTGCCTTGAAATTATACGCACTGTCCGATCCATAATTTATCTGTGAAAAATCTCCGCCGATTTTCAGCGTGCCGTTTGTCAGCAGTCCGCTGTGATTTTTAGTCGAGCCCATAACAAAGTTACCCGATACCTCCACGAGGTCGGATTCGTTTGTCATATTGAGCGTTCCCGTACTGTAGGTAAAGGTCTCATCCTCGTTTTCTGTCTGAATGAGATAATCTCCGTTTACGATCAGGTGTCCTCCATTAAGGATAACGTTTCCGCCTGACTGAATGAAATCTCCGTTGATGGTAAGTGTGTTTCCATTAAGATCTAGGTCACCCATTACAAGAACGTAATCCCCATCTATCGTCTTTGATTCCTCTGTCTGCTTTGTTCCTACAGAGCCTCCGGTTGCAAACGTGATCTTTGCTTCGCTTTCATTTGTGAGCGTATCATAATTGAATGCTTTAGTGATCTCTATTCCTTCATCACTGGTGTTCCTGATTGTTATCTTTGAAAGCTTGGCTCCGGCATCTGTTACATTGATTATCTGCTTTTCACTGCCTTCAAAAATGATCTCATAATTTGTTCCGGTCTTAAAAGTACTTCTGTATACGTTACAATTCCCTGATATAAACAGTTTTCCTGCGGTAAGATCTGAACTATAGTATCCATCAAAGGTGAAATTGCCTCCGACATGAATCTCGCTGTTTTCATTCTGCATATATATGCTTCCGTACCAATATGAAATACTTAAACTTCCGTCACAAATTAATTTACCGCTTCCCATATTTAAATAAGAATTAGCACTGTAATTACCTTTACAATTTAATTTTCCGGTGTTAATATACAGATTACTGCTTTGAGTCACGTTTCCATCTATATTAAATTCATAAGAACTCAGATAAAGCGAATTTTCAACATACAAATTACCAGCTGCACTTATATCGCTGTTAAGAGTATAGCTTTCGCTTATCCTGAGATCACCGCAGTATTTTTCATTTACGCTTGCGCTGCCTGCAAGATTTACATAGCCGTTTACAGTGCAGTTAGTTCCGTCGAGAACTCCGATTACTACAGCGGTATTCGATATCGTAACATTACTGCCGTTCTCAAAGGTCAGATTATTAAAGTGCGAGTAACCGCTTGAGGCATTTGCAAAACTGATATTATTTCCGTTTTCATTCGACTTAATTACTGTTGTGTGATCATTGCTTGCCTTGAAATTATACGCACTGTCCGATCCATAATTTA
>OIYP01000734.1_pt1 | contig 19979 bp, 16 predicted proteins | sample 1588261 | NCBI WGS metagenome assembly OIYP01 (sample SAMN03283293) | human gut metagenome | biome: human-associated habitat; material: feces | host: Homo sapiens | place: Peru | collected 2012
CCCGCCGGTTTCTACTACCAAATTAACCCTGTGCAGCGAGGTGTATGGAAGAGGCTATTCCGGGAGCATTCGGTATAAATGGAATGAGGATACCTGTACTTGGGATAAAGCCTCTGAAAACTGTACCAGGAGCAGAACACGTTATTTAACCTATCCGTCTGGTTGCTTGCGGTATTGTGAAGAGGGGGGTGTAAATGGCCCACGATTTTATCCTGAAAAATGTATCTCTGCGGTGGATTATCGCAATAATTGTGCGTTAAATGTATCGGACATTACTTATTTTGGTGTTAAAGCACAAATGCCGGACGGTTGTCAACCGGGCAAGGCTTGTGACAGTTGTGAACTTGGCAAGCAGTATGTTGTTGGATATGAATATTCCTTTTGCATAGGGAAATACCATAGCCTTGCAGTAGTAAAGTGCTATGAAGGTCCTGATGCTCCAGAGCCGGGTAATTTGGATTGTTCCAAGGTTAACCCTGGACAAGGCGGTTCCTCCGGCTTCACGATTGCTCCCGGTAATTAAGAAATTCTATTTATCCCCGGTTTACCGCCGGGGATAGTTATTTATGCACCTTTGGATGGCGGAAGTTTTTTTTGTTAAAATTTTGAAAATTAAGGCCGGATATACCCCGGGTGTATCCGTTGTATAAAAACGTATATAAAAGGCCGTTTTGCCCCCAATAAAAAGGCCTTAAAAGGAGAAAAAGTGAAAGGGTTTGATAAAAATTGGTGTTTTTTGTCGTCATTCCCGAAAGAGTGGCCGCCCGCAGGGTTCGGAAATGACGACCAACAGGAAAATGCCTCCCAATTTAATAACAATTTCTAATCCAATACTGCCTCTTTACCTTGTGCGCCTTAAAAAACTACAATATAATAAACCTTTTTATGGACTTTTTATGCTAAATTTAATCAAACCCGAAAAAGAAACTATCTATATGAAGATTATCCGCGTGCTGCTGGCTATGTGTTTCCTCGTCGTGCCGCTCGTGTTTTTTACCGACCTTACCGCCAACCCTTTTTTTGTACAAAATACACTTTTGTATGTGCTTTTGGCTCTTATTTACGGCACTTTGGCGTTCCGCTTTTTGCGTTTAAAAGATATTGATTTTACCAAAACTTTTTTTGATTTGGCTTTCTTCGTTTATGTCATAGCGTGTGTTGTGGGGTGGCTTTCTGCCGTATCGTCCGCACCGCAAGCCTTGCGCCAAACAATGTTTTACGGAATGTTAAACTATGGCACCCTGTTGGTAATTGTGGCCTTGGGGGCGTATGTAATCAGCAAAAATGTGGTTTTTTCCGGCGTAATTGAAAGCAAAACCAATTATATTTTGATGTTCCTTGCGTGGGGCGGGCTGTGGTACTTTTTGCCTATGCTCAAAACGCATATGTCTTCCGACGGGCTTTTTGCGCAAATGTTTGATTGGTACGCGCTTGTTTTATGGGTTTTAGGCGTTTATTTAGGGGTGCGGGTGCTTAAAAAACTCACGCAGGAAAATATTTTAGTGCTGATATTTGTTGCCGTGTTTTTGGCTTGTTGTTACGGGGTGTTGCAGGCGCTCGGACTTGAATTTTTATGGCCGTTTGAAATCAACCAGTTTGCCACTAAGGCATTTTCCACCTTTGGCAACCCGAACTTTTTGTCCTCGGCGGTGGTGATGCTGTTGCCGTCGCTCCTCGTGTACTATATGCGGACGGACAGCAAAAAGGATTTTATCGTCTATGGCCTGCTTGTTTTAGTCTATATTTTGTTCTTATCTTTTGGTGTGGCGCGCTCGTGTTGGCTGGGGGCCTTGTGCGGGCTTATTATGATGTGGATGTTCGGCACCTTGCGTTCGCTTATTTGGCAGCGCAAAGGCCGCGTGTTTTTGCTTGCGTTGCTTGCCGTAGGCGTAGGGTGGGGCTCCGTGTATATAGACGGCTCGTCCGCTACCCGCCCGGTGGCTACGCGCGCCAAGGAACTTGCCCTCGTTACGCCGTCTAACATTACGCTTAACGTGGATAAAGACCATATCTTTCAGTCGCTTCACCAACGCTTGTTTATGTGGGATGTTTCCAAGGAAATCTTTTTGGACCGTCCGGTAATGGGCAGCGGGCTTGGAAATTTTCAAATGGCCTTTGAGCAGAACCAGCCCAAAACCTTGCTCCGTTATCCCAATCTGCGTGAACTCAAAACCATTACCAATGCACCGCATAATGAACTGTTCTTCCAACTGGCGCAGGGGGGGATTGTCGGCCTGGGGCTGTTCCTCTTTATGTTTATGGTGCTGTTTTTGGAGGTGCGCGATTTTGCCGCACACAAAAAAGAAGGCGACAAAAAGCAACTCTTGCAGGCGCTTTTCTGTGGTATTTTGGGAATGCTTGCGGACAATATGTTTAACATTTCCCTGCACGCGGTGGTTCCGGCGTTTATCTTTTGGTGGATGGTTGGGGCCGAAGTAAGCGGTGTCGGTAAAGAAGAGCGAAGTGTTGTAATTACCGTCAACCCGGTTACCAAAACCGTTGCCTTGGCCATTTTAGGCTTTTCTGTGGCGGTGATTGTGTGGCAAGGTTTGTGGTTGGCGAGTGAGTACCGCGCGTTTGTAGGTCAAAAGGAAATTGCGGCGAAAAATTATCCCGCCGCAGTGGAAAATCTTTCCCGCGCGTTAAAACTGTACCCGGCTAATACCGAGGCGGGCTTCCGCTTGGGAAATGTGCTTTTGTCGCAGGGCAAGTATAAGGATTCTCTGGCCGCCTTTGAAAAGACCATTTCCGCCGCTTCGTATTACGAGGAAGTCTATTTCCACGCCGCGTTGGCGGCCTTGGGCACGCACGATAATAAAAAAGCCGTGCATTATTTGATGGATAATTTAAAACTTCACCCGTATAATTTGCAGGCGTACCAAATGCTCTCGCAACTGTTGGACGAGGACGTTATTTATGCCGACGAAACGGCACTTGCTTTGGTGGAGCGCGGCTTAAAACTTTTTCCGTACGAGCCGGCTTTGTGGCGCGTGGCGGGGGAAATCCACCAAAAACTGGGCGATACCGAATACGCTAAAAACGTCTATAAACGTGGGCTGACGGTGGATACGTTGGATAAGGAACTCCTCTCTCGTTTGGACGCACTGTACGGAAAAAGCAAGGATAAGCCCGCTATTTTGGCACAGGCACGGCGCTTGCAGCGGTATCAGGAAAAAGCGGACAAGTTTGAAAAAATGTCCGAATTTTACCAGCACCGCCTGCGTAGTGATGTGGAAAACTATATAAAAGAATTCCCCGAGGATACCAACGGGCCGATTTTGTTGGCGCGCATCTTGTCGCTTTCGGGTAATGATATTAAGTCCAAGGAGGTTTTGGACCGCCTGCTTCAAGAACATCCGGACGACTTGTGGGCCAATATTGCGCTTTCCACGCTCTACCGCAAGGCAGAGGATGTAAAAAATGCCAAACGCTGTTTGTTAGATGCGCTGTTTTATTATCCGCAAAATTCGGCTGCTACGGCACGTCTAAAAGCCCTTGGATAAAGATAATTTTTTGCGTTTATAAAAAAGTTGCTTTACAAACCGCGCTAAATTGCTATAATTCTAGTATCTGTGTGTTGCAGGGTAAACCCATTATTAACGCAAGGGACAGGAAAATCAATAATGAAAACAAATAGAATATTTAGTTATTTGACCGTTTCTTTCTTATGCTTTTTGTTGACGGGGGGAACGCTGGTTTATGCGGCCTCTCCCGCCAAACAGTTGGCAAAGGGTATTTCGCTGTATGAAAAAAATAAAGACAGCGAAGCGATGGATTATTTTATTGACGTGATGGTTCACGGCGATAAAGACCAAGTGGCCGAAGCCAACAAATATGTGGAATTAATCCATAACCGCGTGGGCGGTATTCAAACCCCGGTGGAAGTGGATGTAAATTTTAAAGAAGGCGAAGTGAAAACGCTTGACGACGTCGCCACCGATGCCGTAGCCGAGGCCCAACAGCAGGCTCAACTTGCCGCCCAAGAAGCACAGGCCAAAGCGCAGGAACAGAAAGCCCAGGCCGCCGCTGCCAAGGAAGGTTTAGTAAACGACGTGAACGCCCAACAACAGGCGTTGACGGACCGCATTGAAGCGCAACGCTTGGCCGCTCAGGAAGCCGCCGCACAGGCACGCCAAGATGCGTTGCAAACCGCCGCAGACGTGAACGAAGCCGCCATTGAAACCACGGCTGTGGCCGGAGCCGCTTCCGCCGGAACGGCTGTACAAAATGCGGATGAACAAGCGATTGCCAATCAAACGCAGACTGTAACGGATGCGGCATTGGACGATACTCCGCGCCAAGAAGGCACGCTGACCTCGTCTGCTGATTCCACCTTTACCGATTTGACCTCTCCCGAAGCCGTGGAAGCGCGCGAATTATATACCAACCAAAAATTGGATTCTATGACCGCCGCCGCCATTGAAAAAATCAATGCCGCTAAGGGCGTACATCTCTATTTCCGCGACAATATGCCGGATGCCTTGGATATTGATGCCGATATCCTTTTTGACGGCAACAAATTCCGCCCCGAAGCCTTGCCTCTTTTAAACAGCATTTATGAAATGCTGGCTTTGGTGCAGGGCGCGGGTTATGTTATTTTGCCGCCCGGCTCTTATACCGACGATGTAACATTGGCGGGTATCCGCCAGGCAATGGCACTTAACTCTTATTTTGTAAACCGCGGTATTTCCCAAGGGAAATTGCATTACAATCTGGGACTTGCCGACCAGGAACCGCCGGCCCGCTTTGCGAATTTAAACGGGCTTTCTATCGTGTTTGATTATACCGCCAAATTGCCGACCCGTATGGAAAAGAACGAAGGCAACGAAAAGGCCCCGCTTTTAAGTATGGCGATTGTTCCCCAATGCCACGCCATTGACCGTTCGTTGGGCGAAGCATATGCGGTGGATTTTTCCGTATTGGAAACGGTAAACCCGATTGATAATTGGCTCTTGCAGGTCGTTCAGCACGGGCGCGACGGCAACTATTACGTTGTCCGCCAGTTGGAAGGCTTTACGCCCGTTTATCATCAGATTTTATGGAACGGACGCAAAGGCATTATCGGGCCGGAACTCCCCTGCGGCAAATATACCTTGGTATTGACCGCAACCGATTTGAAGGGACAAAAACAAACCTTGCGCCGCCGCGTAATTGTTAAATGCTCGGCGCAGAAGAAGACATCTTCCGCCTCTTGCACCACCTCTGCTTGCCAGACAAAGGTAACGGGCGACGAACTTTGCCCCTCTTGCAATTATAAAACGGACCGTTTGTGGACAAAACCGACCCGCACTATGGCTACCCACGAAGTTGCGGAACAACCGGTAGAAACGCAAGCCCAAGCGGCAACGGCGCCCGCTCCGGTGGATACGCCCGATACGCTTGGCGGTACGGCTTATCCGTCTGCCCAACAGTCTTATTCTCCGTATGATACCCCGACGGATGCGCAAGCCTATGGCACGCAACCGTCCACCGCTCCGGTAAATAACCCGTACGATATGCCGTACGAAGATTACAATACCGGAAGCGCCAACTAATTCCCGAGGTGAGTATGAGTAGCAGTCTTGCTAGTATAACGGAAGCGTTAATCGGCCAAAATATGAATGCCCACCCGGATTGCCTGGGTATCTATATTGGCATTGACGAAATGTATGTGGCGCAAACCACCAAAAAAGACAGCGGAACCGTGCTGGAATCTTTGGTGCGCGTGCCGATTAATTCCGTAGATAAAACTTTGTTAAAACCATTAGATTTGAACGAAGCGTTCTTTGCTATGGATAACTGGTTGGAATCTTTGAAAAAAGTAACGTCTAAAAAGAAATGGAAAACCAACCGCGTGGTTATCAGTTTGGCTTCTTCGTTTTGCTTGTTGCGCCACTTTGTGATTCCGGCCGCCATTGAGCGCAAAATGTGGAAGAGTTCTATTCCTCTTCAAGCGCGCAAGTATATCCATTTTCCGTTTGAAAAAGCGGAATACGCATATCACGTTTACGAATTTGAAACGGCCGCTACCAAGCAAAAACGCTTGGGCGTGGTGTTTGCAATGACTACCCAGCAGATTATTGAACGGTTGCGCAAAGGATTGAAATCGGTGGGATTGGAACTTATATCAGTGGAACCGTCCAGCCTTTCTCTGGGGCGCGCGTTTAACGATAGCGACAAGGAAGCCGTTGGCAACGGCGGACGTATTTATTCCTTCTTCGGCAAGGATTTGGCGAGTTTTGTTTTCTTAAATGAAAATGCTCCTGTTCTCTTGCGCGAGGTGGAAATTTCGGGTTCTTTGCCGGCGGAACGCCGCCGCTTTGAAATCACCAACTGCACGGAATTTGTGGCCAAACAGTTGGAAAAGGATCCCTTTGAAGAAGCCGTTATTGTGGGTACGGATGTGGACCCGTGGATTCCTGCGTTGGAAGCCGATTCTAAAAAGCCGGTACGCAAATGGAATTTAAGCGAGGTTTACGGAATTGAAACGCGCTCGGCGGGGGAAATTGCCGCCATTGGCGCGAGTATTAAATTCCACGACCACAAAACGCCGGATTTGGACTTTACCAAAGGCAACCGTTTAAGCGATTATGAATTTAACGCCAGTTTGACTGCTTGGAAAGTGTCCGCAGTGCTGATTGTTATTTTGTTGCTTCTTATTGGCAAAGGCTACTTAGGTGTAAAGAGTGCTGAGAAAAATCTCCGCCAAACCAAGGCATCTGCCACGCAGACGATTGCCGATTTTGACGGCTTAACTGCCAGCCAAATCCAAAGCAATTTGAGCAAAATGAAGAGCCAAAACTCCAACTTACAGCAAATGTTGCAGTTTGACCATGTTATTACGCCTGTAATTATGGAAGTGGTGGATACGATTCCGCAGGAAATGTGGATTACCAAGTTTTCCTATACGGACCCGTTCCCGTCCAAAGGCGGCGAGGCCCGCAACATTGTATTGGAAGGGGCTATTAAAACCGGTAAAGACGGACGCGCCGACTTGGCTTTGGGTAACCAGTTTAGAGATAAACTTGTCCAACAGCCCAATTTCAAAAAAATCTGTGGCGAAAAAGCCAATATCCGCTATCCAAATGTAGCGGGCACGGCGGGCGGAAACTCATCTAGAGGTAATGACTCCTCTTCTGCGGCCGGCACGGAAACCAGTTTCGTATTCACCTGCGGAAGTCAGCAGCAGGAAGGAGGTCGCTAATTATGGCAGCAGATATGAAAGAAAAAGCGGCTAAAATGCAGGAAAACCTGAAAAAGGGCTTCCAAGACATCCAAACGGTGGCGCAGGAAGGGAACGTAAAACTCTTCGTCAAACAGTTTGTGGCGGTGTTGGTTGTATTCTTGCTGTTGCGCTATGCCAACGGCAAGTTTGATGACAAAGTCCGCAATTTTAATGGGCAGGTAGATGCTATCCGCGTTCAGCAAACCAGCGAGCAGGAATATCAGGCCAACAAGACGAAACTCTTGTCCTTGGAACCGAAGTTCCCGAATATTGAATCCAAAAACGAATGGTTGCTCAGCCAAATTTTGGGTATTTTTAAGGCCGCTAATATTACGCCCCAAATTGAAGGGCAACAGACCGAGGATACAAGTAATTCCACCTTTGTTGCCGCTTCTCTGCGGGTAAATACGGAAATGGGTTTTACGCCGTTTGCCGAGTTCTTGGCGGGCATTGAAAACTTGGATGAATACATCAAAGTTACCGAGTTTTCCATTGCCAAGCAGCAGGAAGCCAGCAAATTGGGGGTAAATAAAGTGTCTATGCGCTTTAACACCATTTTCCCGAAAGAAAAAATTGCCAAAGGTCTCTTTAAAGATTATGATAAAATAATCCAAGAGCAGCGGGCCAAAAAATCCTCCAAGAGAAAAGGAGGTAAAAAATAATGAAGAAACTCATTTGTTTATTTACACTTTTGGCTTTTGTCTGCGTGCCGTTTGCGCAAGCGCAAAAAACGGCCCGCAAAGGCCGCCGTGCCTCTGCCAAAAAGGATATGACGGGTACGGTAGCCCCGCAGGCGCAAAAAGCCTTGGCCGCCCAGGCGGACGTGTCGGTGGAAGCCTTGCCGCAAGCGGGAGCGGTTGCTGTTGACGCAACGCCCCAGGTTCCGCAAGAAGGCGCACAACCTGTGTTGCCCGTTGCGGGTGACGCTCCGGCTGTGCCGGCCGCAGAGGGGGAAGGTTTTGTTGCCCCGCGTGAAGAAGTAGCCGAAAAGCCCGAGGAGGCCGCGGCCCCGCGTGTGGTGTATAACCCCAAGTCCCGCCGGGATCCGACCTTATCGCCCGATGACTTTTTGCTCTTGCAATTCCGCGAGCAACAGCGTTTGGCCGCTATTGAAGCGGAACGCCAACGCAAACTTGCCGAAGAAAGACGTAAACGCGAAGAAGAAGAACGCTTGCGTCAGTTGGAACTCGCCCGCATTAAAGACCCGACCCGTGAGGTTAGAAACCGCATTAAGATCGGCGGTATTATCGGACAAGAGGTTTTTATCGGCAGTAAGATTTACACCGTAGGGAAAAGCATTTATGGCGCGCGGATTGTGGAAGTCCGTCCAGATTCCGTCGTGTTTTCTTACAAGGGTCATAAATTTGTTCGTAAAATGCAGTTGTAATCAAATCATTTAGGAAAAATTATAGGAGGATAGATGACAAATCGTTTAGCAGTTGCGCTGGCGTGTGTGGCGGCTGTGAGTTTGGGTGGCAATGCCTTTGCCCAAAAATCCCGGCAATCCTTACCTAGCGACAACACTATCGCTGTAACAGAAGATACAACGGTAAAGTTGAATGGCGAATCCGAACTGTACAAAGAAACCGAAGCGTCCTCGCCTTTGGACCGCAAAGTGTCCATCCGCGTTTCCAACGTACCGATATCGGCGTTCTTGAACAGTATCACGACGCAAGCCAAAATCAACTTTATTATGAGCGAGGAATTCGCCAATAAAAAAGTGACGGCTTCGCTGACACGTGTAACGGTACGCGAAGCGTTGGATACGCTTTTGCGCGTGCAAGGGTTGGCTTATCAACGCATCGGCAAGAGCGACAGTTACGTCGTAACCAAACGCTCCAATGATGCCCCGGATACCATTACTAAGATTTATACCCTTAGTTATATTTCCCTGCAAGGTGTTGGTTCCGCGCAGAGCGAACTCAACAGCATTATGCCGCAGGATGTGTCTTCTAGCAGTTCTTCCAGTTCGTCCGGTGATTCTACCGGTTTGAACTTGGGTGGATCTTCCTCCGGTTCGGGTTCCGACTCTTACAGCGGCGGTGCAGAAATTACGACAATTGTCAAAAGTATGCTCTCCCCGGTCGGTAAGATTGCCGTGGATCCCCGCACGAACAAATTGATTATTACCGACGTGGCCGAAGTATTCCCGCAGGTGGAAAACATCTTGGCCGAGTTGGATATTAAACCCCCGCAGATTTTGATTGAAGCGCAAATCGTGGAAGTCAGCAAGACGAGCGGTTTGAGTCTCGGCTTTGAATACGGCGGAAGCGCCGGCGCAATGGTTTCTATGACGGGTCCCAAACGCAAAGTGGACTTGGAATATATTAAAGGCCAAGGCGTGAAAGGTTGGAACTATATTTTCCCGAGCAAGGACCAGTTGAACAGCGGTTCTTCCGGCTCTGGTTCCGGCTCTGGTTCCAGTTCCGGTTCCGGCTCTTCCACATCTTCTAGCGACGGAGGCGAAGATGAGGGTGGTTTGTTGGACTTCTCGGCCTTTAACATAGTGCTGAAAAGTTTACTGACCCGCGGTGAAGCCAAATATTTGGGTAAACCGAAAGTGGTAACCTTGAACAACAAAACGGCCACCATCACCACCTCTACGGATGCCACCGTTGGTCAAACGGTGAGCCAGTCCGGTAGTGGCGGAGGTGAAGCCTTGACCACCCAATCGGCGGAAAGAAAACGCGTCGGTCTTACCTTGCAGGTTACCCCGCAGGTAAACCGCGAAGGCTATGTAACGCTGTATGTGCAGCCTTCTTACTCCGACTTGGTAAGTTCCGGTTTTGACTTCTCCAAAGATACTACCACCCGCGCGGCTTCCACCTTGGTCCGCGTGAAGAACGGCCAAACGGTCGTTATCGGCGGTCTGCTCACTTCGCGTGAAACGGACCAGACCCGCAAAGTACCGCTCTTGGGCGATATTCCGCTGTTGGGCTGGCTGTTTACCAGCAAGACCAAATCTAAAAGTACCACCGACTTGGTCATCTTCATTACCCCGACCATTTTGGCGGAATAGTTAATTCTTTAACCGCCCCCGGTGATAAACTGGGGGCGGCAGTATCAAAAGCAAGCAATATAGAGGATTAGGAAATGGCAAAACAGTTAAGTGAGATTTTGGTAGAACAAGGCACCTTAAATGAAGATCAAGTCAAGCGTGCGATGTTGTTCTCCAAACAAAACAACGTAACGTTCGCGGAGGCCGTTATCAAGTTCGGCTTTGCGTCCGAAGAAAAGGTAACGGCGGCGCTCTCTAAACATTTTGCGGTTCCCTACGCTTCTAAGGAAAACGGTATTTTAGTGCCGGAAAAAGAGCAGAATTTGCAGGATATTATTCCTGAAAAATTCGCCCGTGAAAATATGGTTATTCCGTTGTTCGTGGAGGATGACTCCCTCGCGGTAGCGGTGTTGGACCCGACCAATGTGTTCCTGCTTGAAAATATTAAAATGATGTCCGGTAAGCAGGTGCAACCCTTTTTAGCCAGTAAAAGCCAACTTTTAAACGTAATTGATACTTTCTATTCTAACAAAAACCTGTTGGAAGAAGTAATGAACGAAGCCGCCAAACCCCAAGTGGAGGTGGCCGACGAAGAAAGCGACGACGATGTGGATGTGTCGGGCTTTTTGGACTTGGATAAAGTTTCACCCAGTGCTTCGCAGTATGTAAAACAGGTAAACGCTATTTTGCGCCAGGCCATTACAGAGCGCACGTCAGATATTCACTTGGAACTGTTTGATGCGCGCGTAAGTTTGCGCTTCCGTATTGACGGGTCTTTGTACGAACGCACGGCCCCGGCCAAAGAGTCTGTAAACGCCATTATTTCCCGTATTAAGATTTTGTCTAAATTGGATATCGCGGAAAAACGCTTGCCGCAGGACGGCAGTTTTACTATCCGCTACCAAAACCGCTCCATTGAAGTCCGTGTATCTGTCTGCCCGACGGTATATGGCGAAAAACTGGTGCTTCGTATTTTGGATAAAGGTACGAGCGAAATGAACGTGGATAAACTGGGGTTTGAACCGGACCAGAAAAAAGCCTTCTTGGATGCGGCCAACTTGCCCCACGGGCTGATTTTCTTGACGGGTCCTACCGGTTCCGGTAAATCTACCACGTTAAACGCGGTACTGACAACCATCCGCACCCCCGAGTTAAACTTTATGACATTGGAAGACCCGGTGGAATACAAACTGGCGGGTATTAGCCAGGTGCAGGTAAAGCCGGCCATTGGCCTTACGTTTGCGGCGGGCTTACGCTCGTTCTTACGTCAGGACCCGGACGTAATTCTGGTGGGGGAAGTCCGCGATAACGAAACTGCCGAAGCCTGCTTGAAGGCGGCCTTAACCGGCCACTTGGTGCTTTCCACGCTTCACACCAACGAAGCCTTGGGGGCGGTTCCCCGTTTGATTGATATGGGTATGGAACCCTTTTTGCTTGCGTCCTCCTTGGCGTTGGTGGCGGCACAGCGTTTGGTGCGTATCTTGTGCCCGTACTGCAAAGTGCCGCATATACCGGACCCGGCCACCTTGCAGCGTATCATTAAAGAGGGTCATTTGAACCCGCACGACCAAAATTCTTGGACATTTTTCAAGTCTGTCGGTTGCCCCAAGTGCTTCGGCACCGGGTTTATGGGCCGCCGCGCCATTTACGAAGTATATCGTATGACGGAGGAAATGCGTAATATTATTTATAAAACGCAGGACCTCGTGGAGTTGAAACGGGCGGCGGAACGCTCCGGCTCGCTCAACCTGCGTGCAAACGGGTGGCACAAAGTCATCCGCGGGCAAACGACGGTAGATGAAATTTTGAGTATTACGACATCAGACGAATAACAGAGGGTTTATGCAAAAATATACTTATACAGTCAGAGATGCTAACGGCAAAACCATTAAAGGTTCCGTGTCGGCGGACAACCGCGAAAAGGTAATTCTCGCCCTTCAAAACAAAGGGTATTTAGTGTTGGACGTGCAGGAAGGAAACGGTGGTTTGTTTGGGGGAGGTGGCCCGGCTAAAAAGAGAGGCGGTAAAGTGCCCGGCCACGTTTTGGCCTTCTTTGCCGAACAGTTATCCACACTTATTGCCGGCGGTGTGCCGCTCGTGCGCGCCGTATCGTTGTTGGGTGAATACGCTTCCAACCCCACATTAGGTTATGTGCTTACGCAAGTGGCCAAGGATATTGCAGGCGGTCAGTCTTTGCACTCCGCGCTTGCCCAACATCCCAAGACGTTCAGCCATATTTGGCTGTCTTTGGTTCAGGCGGGTGAAGTAGGTGGCCAGTTGGCGGATACGTTGATGCAGATTTCGCTCTATACCAAAACGCAGGAAGGGATGAAGAGCAAAATCATCACGGCCGTTACCTACCCGGCTATTTTGATGTTGGCCTCTGTCGGCGTGCTTATTTACTTTATTTTGGGTATCGTGCCGACATTCGCGCAAATCTTTAAGGACTTTAATATTGACTTGCCGATGATTACGGTTATCGTATTAAATGTGTCCAGTTTGCTTATCAATAACGGTATTTTGATTATTGTATCCGCGATTGCTCTGTTTGTGGCGTTCCGTTTCTATATCAAGACGGCGGACGGCAAAAAACGTTGGCACGCGTTTTTACTTTCAATGCCGCTGTTTGGTAACTTCCTTAAAAACATTTATTACGATCGGATGCTTTCCACGCTTTGTACCCTGCTTAAAAGCGGTGTAACTATTTTGAACGCTATCTTGGTATTGGAAGAATCCTTTGACGGAAACGTCATCATCCAAAACGCTTTGAAGCACGTCCGCACGGAAGTTGCGGCCGGTAAGGCCATTTCCGAATCGTTTCGCGCTACGGGGGTATTCCCCGGCTTGATGACGGAAATGATGCTGATGGGCGAGGAATCTGGTAAACTGCCCAGCATTATTGGCACGCTTTCCAAGTTCTATGCCGATAACGTGGACCAGTTTATTGCCCGTTTCTCCGCGGTGATTGACCCTATCTTAATCTGCGGTGTCGGTGCGCTGATTGGTATCATTGTAGCCTCTATCTTCTTGCCTATCTTCAAGTTGTCCCAAATCGGCGGCAACTAATCGGGGGAAAGTATGAAGAAAGGTTTTACATTATTGGAAGTTCTGATTGTAGTGGTGATTGCGGTGTCTGTTGCGGTGTTTGCCGTGCCGGCCTACAAAAAAACGCAGGATAAAAACCGCTATTTGGCGGCCCAAGGGGTGCTTATGGACTTGGGCAACGGCCTGCGCACGTTGCAATCGGAAGGATATGCTTTTCCGTCCGCTGCCCAACAGGTAACGTATTCCAATATGAACGGAACCTTGGCGGCGGATGCGGTGATTTCGTCTTCCAACTATCAAAGGGCCTTGGTGGCGCGCAAATATATGTCGCCGATTCCGTTTGATAATACCTCTACTAGTATCTATAAGGGCTATAAATTTTACGCTTGCCCGGTGAATACAGCATCCTTCTCTAATTGTTGTAATAACAATGCCGGAGTAGTGGCCTGTATGGAAGACAGCACTTTGCAAACGGTAGCAAACAGTCCGACGGCAGGCCAATATTACCGGGCGACTTTTTTGCGTAGCGGAAGTATCAAGCGTATTCCCAAAAACTAAACTTGACAAAGGGGCAAAACTGCGCAATACTGTATTAGTGGGGATTTTATGAAGAGAAATGGTTTTACATTAATAGAACTTTTGATTGCGGCCACGATTATCGGCATTTTAGCGGTATTTGCTACGGTGGCTTACCGCAACAGTGCTTCGGATGCGCGTGCGGCAAGTGCCAAAGCCTATGCTAATGCTTTGGCTCAGGCGGCCCAGCGTTATCTGTTGGACCCGTCGGCCTGCTATTCGTCCAATGTCGCTATTACCTCTACGCCCACGGTGGGTGCATTGGTGCAATGCGGTCTGTTGGAAACGAACCGTTCTGCCGATTCTTCGGAATATTTCAGTTATGCGTTGGATACGTCTAATTCTTCTTGCTTTGTAAAAATGACCCCCAAGGAGGCTTATTTGGGCAAACTGTCGGACCGCTATAAAAAGTATTCCTATTGTGTGTCTAATGCCGGGGTAGGAGCGGAAAGTTTTTAGGAGCCTTTATGATGAATAAAAAAGGTTTTACCTTAATGGAAATTTTGGCGGTGTTACTGGTAATTGCTGTGGTGGTATCTATGGCGGTGCCGGTGTTGCGCTCGGTTCGTTACGAGGTAAAAAACGGCCAAGCCAAAAATGCCGCCCACAAATTGGCGCAGGCTGTGCGCACCTATTACCAGGTTAGCCGTGGCGGCGTGCCGCGCGGGCAATCCTTTACACCTACGGCGGATAGCGATAAAGCAAATATCGTTTTGGCGGCGCCTTCTGCCTGTGTGGCTCCGTCCGAAACGGGTATTCCGCTTCAAAAAACGACTGGCTCGGTGGAAATTAAGCAGTTGTTTGCGTGCGGCTATTTGTCGTTTAAAGATTTTGTCAGTTTGCCTTATACCTTTACGGTGTGCGACCCTCGCCCCGGGCAAGTGCCTAACGATACCTGTAAATTGAGCGAAGCCACGGGAACCAATACGCCGATTGTGGTAGTTAAAGGGGCGGCCGGTTCCGGTGATAAATACGACGCAAGCAAGAATAAAGATTATCTTATTTATGTGGACCAGTCTATGAAGGTAAAGGATTCCTCCAAATAGGAGTAGTTTATGATGCAATTTTTAAAACGAGTTTTAACTAAAAAGAAAGGTGTTACCATTTTGGAAGGACTGATTGCCTTGGGGCTGCTCGCTTTGGTGGCGGCAGGAACCTTTGGGGTGTTATTGTCTGTTGCCCGTAAATCGGGCGCGCCGGACATCCGCGAGGAAATGGTGCTTGCGGTGGAACGCGCCAACGACCAGTTGCAAATGTATTCGTCCGGTATCGTATCTGGTATGACTAACAGCAAACTTTACGAACAATATGCTAATGGTATGTGTGGGGGGAGTTTGATACCGGCGGAGGTTAAGGTTTCGGATAGTTCTCCTATGGAACTTGGCTCGCATAACATTAAGTGTATGCTTCCGCCCTTGTGCGATTACAGTAATTCCACTTTTACTTATACGGTGAGGGAAGCCAGTTTCACCACGCATAATTACGGCGCTTCTAATATGGTAACGGATTATGCTAGCGCGTTTCCGACCAAGGGCCGCCAGGTTACCTTTAATATTACTTGCAACGGGTTTACGTTATGACGAACAAAAAGGGTTTTACCTTAACTGAAATTTTGTTAGCGGTGATGATTGTGGGAATCATCGGGGTTGCGCTGGCTTCCTTGACGACGGCCGCCTCGCGTGAATCAGGGGTAGGCCGCAGTAAAGTAATGCTGCGTAACAACTTGTCTATTGCCTTACGCCAATTGCGCCAGGACGTGCAGGAATCCACCCGCGTGCTTTATGTCCGTGGCAAGATTGACAGCGCCACGGCAGGGACTGATATTCCGCTTTTATCCTTGGCTAAAAACGAAGATATTGACGGAAATGTCATTGGTACGGGTAATTCTTACGTTACCTATTGTTTTGTACCGGGAAGCAAAACGGCTGCGCCGGAAGGAAAAGCACTCTCTGGCGGAACGATTTACCGGCACGAGGGAACGGTCTCTTGGAGCGGAAATGCACCGTCTTGCACTTATAACACCAGTACAGACGTGTTCCTTTATAACGTAAAATTTATCCCGCCGATTGGTTCCGCCGGTGATGACAACTATTATCCGGTTCCGTTCTTCGGCCCGGAAACGTATAGTGTAAGAGATGCCAGCACATCGGCTGTTTCCGTGCGCCGCAAGGATTTGGGCAGTATTTTACAGGTGCGTTTGATTACCGAGTTGGACAGTACCCCGGTGGTAAACGACGCCGTGGAACAAATTTTTATGTTGCCTAACGGATACAGAGTAAAGGCATAAGGGGTCTTATATGATTTTTAAGAATAAAAAAGGTGCGGCTTTATTGCAAGTTTTGTTAGTTACCGTTATTTTGGCGGGTATGGCGACAATGCTTCTGCGCGCCAGTTTATCCCGCACGACCGCCGCGCGTAAAACGCGCCGCACGGTTTCTGCACAAATGTTGGTCAACTCTTGTATGGCGCAAGTAAACAATATGTGGGCCGCCAAAAGCCCCGAAATGTTCGCGCGCGATATGAGCCAGTGCATTATGTACTGCAAGGATGCCTCCACAGGCACCTGCGCCCAGGTAGAGAAAACGTATAAATGCAATATTTCGCTTAATGGGCAAACCTATACCGTAACCGCCGCGTTTGATTCTTCCGGTACCGATGCCGTTATCAATTCGGATAATAAGTGCAAATTGACTTATACGATTGAGTCCAATGTGGACGTGATGTAAGCGGTGTACGGATATGAGAGTCATTTTTATTCTGCTGACGTTTTGTTTAGTGGCGGTTCCAACATATGCACAGCGTGTGTCGGTGCAGAATCAGCCTGCGCCTGTGGTGGTAGATGAGCCCGATTCCAATATTGATTTATTAAAGCAATCTATTGAGGTCTCCCAACCCGCGCTTAATACGGAGCAAAAGCCTTCCGCTAAACCTGTTAATGTTGTACCGACCGTAAATAATACCCCGGCTACGCCCGCCGCTTCTTCTGCGGCAAGTTCCGCTAATACGTTAGATATGCCCCTTTCTGTGGGCGGAACGGTAACGACGGTGCAAACCTCGGTGGCTCCAACCAAAAAAACGCTTTCGCCTGCGGCTGCCAAGCGCGTGCAAGCCGCCAAGTCCCAACGCCGTACGGCGGCCAAAAATGCGGCCGCAAAAAACGCTGCCGCGCAAAAGACATCCAAGCCCACCCAGTTAGAAAAAGATATAGAAAAAAATAACGCCCTTTTACCGCCAAGCGACCAGGTGGAAACCGAAGCCACTGCGGGTACTTCTGACGAGGAGTCAAGCGAGGAAGCCGCCGCAGATGCTGAATTGGAATACGCGGTGCGTATGTTGGAAAAATCCAAAGAGGCCGCCGAATCCGCCGGACGGAAAATTCCGGCGCCTGCTTCGCAAAACCGCCCGAACAAAGTTCCCGCGCCAAACAAAAAATTTAACCCCAATGCCTTCCGCCCTGGTGTAACGTGGGTGGCTTCCCAAAGTACGCATTTTGAAATTTACACACAAAAACGCACGAACGGCGGGATTAGTTCGTCCAATATGTCTATGACGTTTGAAAACGCCTACCAAACCTTGCGCCGTTTTATTCCGTGGATGATGTCCGGCAAGGTCCGCGTGTTTGTGTATCAGGACCACCAATCTTATTTGCGTTATGAGCCAAACGCCAAGGCTTGGTCGGGCGCGCTTGCATACCCCACGCGTGGGGAAATTGTGGTGTATGACACTCCCGGCAATAAGCAGGGCCAAAATTTAAAGGAAAGTTTCACACACGAATTGACGCATATTTTTACCCAGCAGTTTTTTGACAGCCACAAAACGGGCCGCATTATGACGCCTACCTGGTTGGACGAGGGCTTGGCGGTGCTGTTGGAGGACCAGTCCTATGCGGGTGGAAACGGGCCGTGGAACAACGATTTTAAAACGCTTAATTTCCAGCGCGACCCGTCCGGGCAGTCTGCCTTTGGCAGTTTTTCTTCCTCGGCACGCGCTTCTACATTTGGCAAAAAATTGACTGCCAAACGTCAGGGCCCGCCACAATATTTGGTTCCGTTTGACCAGTTTATGCAAGAAGGTTCCTTGGAAATGGCGGAAAGCCGAAACAAAACCCAGGATTGGTATTTCCAAGCCTATGTGATGGTGCGTTTTTTGTTAAATCCCGCAGGGGGGACGTCGCCATCTAATCGTATGCAGTTTGAACAGTTTACGCGCTTGCTTGCCCAAGGGGAGCCGGTGCGTGATCCGGCCACCGGATTTCTGCAAAAGGATTCCCGCGGAAAAACGGTTTATCAACCGTACTCGGTGGAAAAGGCAATGAGCCGGGCGTACCGTTATTCCTCGGCCGCAAATTTTGAGGATGCCTTTTGGCGGTGGGCCAACCGGTAAATTTTTTGCGGAAAAGGAGTTTCCTTGTCCGATAGAAGTGATATAATTTAAAAATAATAATTCGTGTAGTTTGATACCATTTAGTTATAAGCAGTAAATATATAGAGTGGCTTATGGAATTGACAGAACTGGTATATTTTACAACGATTGCGCAAATGGGCAATATGTCCCGTGCGGCAAAAAAATTGCAGGTATCACAGCCCGCGTTGAGCGTGGCGGTCAGAAAATTGGAACGGGATTTGAATATGCAACTTTTTGTCCGGGCAAATAACAGCATTATTTTAAATGCTGCCGGCAAAAAAGCCGTGGTATTTGCGGAGAATATTTTAAGCCAAGTGAGCGAAATGAGGCACTTTTTCCGCACCTATGGGGAGCGTAACACAGCGGCTTCGCTGGCGTTTACGGACCCAGGGCCATACCGTTTGGTGTTGCCTTTCTTCCAGCAGAAGTGTACGCAAACTAAAATTTCTTCCTTATTGTTGCACGCGGATAATGAGGTGGGGCCTACCTTAGAAGAAAAGAAGGCTGATGCGGTGATTTGTTTATCGTTGCCGCGCAAAAATAAAAAAGATTTTGAAAGCATTTCTGTTGCCAAAGAAGGCTTATACTTGGCGGTTCCGAAAAATCATCCCTTGGCAAAACGGAAATATATCCGCTTGGATAAAGAAAAGAACTTGGACCTTGCTGTCCTTAGCGAGGGTGGCGCGTATGCGCAGTATTTGGTGCCGTTTTGGGAGAAATTTTCCAAACGCCATAAAATTACTATTTACAACGATTACGAATCGTTTAAACAAGCGGCCCAACAAAATCCCCAGCAGGCTTTGGTGCTTAGCCGCTTGGCCCGCCGCTATTATCAGGAAACTTACGGACGTATCCTTATGCCCATTAACGATAAAGGTTTAAGCGTGCTTTATTACTTGGTCTATCTTAAAAAGAACGCGGAGTGCCTGTATTCTATTTTGCATTGGGCGAAGACGCGGGAAAACAAATTGTTAAATGTTGTTCGCCCGTATGCCAATATGTAGTGTAATTCTAAAACCTAAATAAAAACCCCGCTGGGTGTGTCCCCGGCGGGGTTTTTTGTCGTTTATAAAAATAAAAGTCATCCTGAACTTGTTTCAGGATCTACTGATTGGGTAGTTAGTTGTTGTCGTCATCCTGGAATGTCGGAGTCCAGGATCTGTTGTTATAAAACAAGGAATAGATTCTGGAACACTCCGCGCCAGCAAACCTTCCAGTACGTCCTTTTAAATAACAACCACTACCCATAAGGTGATTCTGAACCAAGTGCAGAATTACCGCTAATGTTAGAACAACACTTCCCATAACCCTGCGGGCCGACAAACTTTCCGGGAGATAACTCCACCAAACGAAAGTCATTATCTATTAGTTGCACGCCAAAAACAGGCCACAAAAAACTCCGCAGATTTCAACCTGCGGAGTTTTTTATGCTGTGTAAAACAAAGGGCTACATCATCATATCTAAAATTTCTTGGGGATTTTCGGTCAGGTAGTCCGGCTGATATCCGGCCAAAACCTCGCGCGTACGGAAGCCCCACAACACTCCGCAAACGCGAACCTCCGCGTTTTTGGCGGTCTGCATATCCACGTCCGAATCGCCCACATACAAGGCGTCTTCTTTGGCCGCGTTCGCAAGCATGAGAATCTCGTTTACAATGGATGGATCGGGCTTAACGGGCACCCCCTCGCGCTGGCCGAGCACGGCTGAAAAAGAAATATCCGGAAAGAAATGCTTTACCAGCCGCTCCGTCG
>OIYP01000740.1_pt1 | contig 19867 bp, 19 predicted proteins | sample 1588261 | NCBI WGS metagenome assembly OIYP01 (sample SAMN03283293) | human gut metagenome | biome: human-associated habitat; material: feces | host: Homo sapiens | place: Peru | collected 2012
TCTTGGGGGCTTTGCGCCCCCGCCGTTAGGCATCCCCCGCAGTGTTTTTCATAGTCTTGGGCGTGCGCCACACCATGAAAACGTTGCGTTTCTATTTGGACACTTCACAAAAACATGATGGTTGGAGGCAGCCGTTCAATACTGAGAGTTCTTGCCTGAGGCTGCAACTGTTTTCGGTATGGACATCGCCTCTTTTACAAGTGTGCCCATTGGGTATAGACCTCAGGCTAGGAGCCACGGACCGCAGAACCCAGTGCTGCGCAGACTTTTTGATTTCAGTTTGGGGTACCGTATTCTATAAGGAACGAGAGGAAGGCTTATGCGGCTCCCTCTCGTTTCTTGCTGCTGTTGCATGATGATAGACGGCCTTCCTCATTATGCACTAGGCATAGAGCACATAGAAGCCACTGTTGCGCATCTTCGGTGCGCCCGTCAGAGCACCTTGTGCGGGCTTAGAAGCTAACCTTCGGTGCGCTGGCAGCTGCTTGGTCGGCCTCAAAAGGCGCTTTCTTTTCGAAGCCAAAGATGCCAGCCACGATATTGGTGGGGAAACGGCGCACGCTCGTGTTGTAGACACGGACTGACTCATTGTAGCGACGGCGACTTTCACCGATACGGTTCTCAGTGCCCTCCAGCTGAGCCTGCAGCTCTGAGAAGTTCTCATTGGCGCGTAGCTGTGGGTACTGCTCCTGAATGGCCAGTAGCTTGCCCAGTGCGGTCGAGAGCTCACCTTGTGCGGCTTGTAGGCGCCGTAGGTTTTCAGGTGTCAGGTTTTCTGCGTCGATTGTCAGCTGTGTGGCTTTGGCCCGCGCAGCCACGACACTTTCCAGTGTCTCTTGTTCATGCTTGGCATACCCCTTGACGGTGCTGACAAGATTAGGTACAAGGTCAGCGCGGCGCTGATACTGTGTCTGCACATTGGCCCATTTCTCAGCGACATCCTCTTCTTTGCTGACGAGGCCGTTGTAAGACGAAAATCCACCAAGTAACAGGCAGAGAACTAATATGCCGACGGTAGTCAGCACAATGGTTGATGTTGAAACTTTTGACATATAGGAGTGAAGTTTTATTGGGTATTCTAACGGTACTGGCAAGCGAATAGTCAGAAGCGACCGCCACTGCCACCGCCACCAAAACTGCCGCCACCAAAACTGCCGCCGCCGAAACCTCCAGTTCCACGGCCAAGTCCAAGTCCACGTCCGCCACCTAGGATGAAGGGGGGAAGCCACGGACCGGCGTGCAAACCGCCTGATCGGTCATCGTGATCGGTCGTCTCGGTGTAGCCGCATGACGAACAGCGCCATTTGCGTCGAACTTTATAGCCAGTACCAGTTCTGATACGCCGGCTGTCGGTGATGCGCATGGTACGCTTGCCGCACTGCGGGCAGCGGCGGCGTTGTGTAAAGAAATAAATGCACATGATGAAAACCAGTACTGCGGCGGCCAATATCAAGCCGATGATGCGGTCGTTCAGCCCGCTACCGCTATCCGCGTCCGCAGTCAATTCATCATCATTGCGGATATAACGGTCGAGCGCTATGATTGTATTGACAATGGCGCCATTCCAGTCTCCGCGCTTCAGTGCTGGTACCATGATCCGGTTTTGTACACGACGACAGATGGCGTCGGGGAGAGTGGCCTCCAGCCCACTGCCTGTCAATATCTGATAGCTGCGGTCTGCCACAGCGAGGATGACGATCAAACCACTGTTCTGTGTCTTGCTCCCGATGCCATATTTGCGGCTGAGGGCCATGCCAAAGGCGTACGGGTCGTCGCCCTCAATATGGTTGACGACGACAACAACAGCCTCAACTCCCTTGTCGCGTTCCAAGTGCATCAGCAGTGAGTCGGTGCGTGACACAGCGGTGGAAGAGAGTACGCCATCTGGATTGCAGACGTAGCGGCGTGCATCCTCCAAATGAACCATAGGAAGCGTTTCGGGTGTCCAACCGGCAGCGGCGCTTCCTAGCGGCACAGTTGTAGCCAGTAGGAAAACCAGTCGGCATAATAGGGCTGTCATTGCAGTGGGGCTTAGGTGCAGGATCATTTTGTGCAAGTTGGGTTTCACACAATAGAAGCAGTGCTTTCGCCATAGATTTTCCAAGCCTCGACGGCTTGTATATGGAGCATTTCCAACCCGTTTTGGGTTGCTGCACCCCGTTCGGCTCCACGACGGAGAAAAGTTGTGATTTCGGGATTGTAGACCAAGTCATAAAGCAGGTGTGATGGTGTCAGCGCCTCATAGGGGATGTACGGACAGGTCTCCACATTGGGATACATGCCCAGCGGTGTCGTGTTGACGATGATCGTGTAGTGCCGTAAGAGTTCTGGCGTGACATCGGCATAAGTGAGGCGGTCGGGCGCAGGTGTCCTGCTGACATATCTGTATTCAAGCCCTAACTGTGTCAAGCCGTAAGCCACGGCCTTTGAAGCACCGCCTGTGCCAAGAATGAGAGCCTGTTGGTGATTGGCTTGCAGCAACGGGCGAATTGACTCTCGGAACCCGATGACGTCAGTATTGAACCCTTCCAAACATACACTCCCATCAAGCTGCCGCTTCACGCGCACCGTGTTGACGGCACCGATTTGTGCAGCCTCGTCCGAGCATTTTGCCAGATAGGGCAGGATGGCCTGCTTGTAGGGTATCGTTACATTGAAGCCGCGCAATGCCGGTTCGGCGGCAAGCAATTGCGGCAGTTCCTTGATGGTGGCCAGTGGGAAATTGCGGTATTCGGCAGCGATGGACTCGCGTTCAAACTTATCCTTGAAGAAGGCTGCCGAAAATGAATGGCCGAGTGGATAGCCGATCAGGCCGTAGAGAGATTTGTTCATGGGATGTCGCTAGATTGTCATGCTGTCATTTAGTGGCCATATAGAGTGTGCTCAGGCCGAAAGTGAAGCGTCGGAACGTCACATTGCGAAATCCGACTTTCTCAAGTATCCGCTGCATGGCCTCACCCTGTGGGAAAGCCTCCATCGTGGCCGGGAGATAAGTGTAGGCCTTGGAATCTCTCGAGATGATGCGTCCCACTACTGGCATGATGCCGTGGGCGTAGATTCGGAAAAGCTGCTTCATTGGAGACTGTGCCGGAGCTGTCAGCTCAATGATGACCAAGTGGCCGCCAGGCTTGAGCACACGGCGCATCTCAGACAGGCCGCAGTCTAGATCCTCGAAGTTGCGGATGCCGTAGGCCACTGTGACGGCGTCGAAAGAGTCTGTGGCGAGTGATAGGTTCAGGCAGTCCTCCTTTTTGAAATGAATAATACCGGTGAGCCCCGCCTTCTCAGTTTTGGTTCGTGCCACGTTGAGCATACCTTCAGAGAGGTCAACCCCCAGCAAATACTGGGGGTGTAACCGTAGCGCTGAGAGCAGTGCGAAATCACCAGTCCCTGTCGCCACATCGAGTATTTTTTGAGGGGAGTAGGGTGCCAATGCGTCGATAGCGGCATAGCGCCAGCGTCGGTCTATACCGAGTGAAAGCGTATGGTTAAGCAGGTCGTAACTATGGGCTATATTGTCGAACATGCGCTCCACTTGCTCGCCCTTCCGCCCAACGTCATCATAAGGTTTGATATGCTCTTGTCTGTAGGTCATGTGGACTGTCTGGTTCATCTTAGTGAGGCAAAGGTACGACTTTCAGCCCGTCTGCCAAAGCTGCATCTCACCATTTTGCTTCTCGGCAGGCCTGAGGTGTCCAAATAGAAACGCGACGTTTTCATAGTGTGGCGCACGCCCAAAACTATGAAGAACACTGCGGGGGGATGCCTAACGGCGGGGGCGCAAAGCCCCCAAGACTGTCTGGCAGCAATGCAAAAAGAGGAAAGGGAGACCGGAGTCTCCCTGGGATCAATTAATTTTGTGTTGCGATGTCAAATCAATTGATCGAGGCGAAAAGATAGTCATTTTTGTAAACATACCAAATTGCAGCTTTCATTTTTGAGATGCTATGTATTCATCTGCATACCATTTTTTGAAAGCATCTGCATCTGCATCTCCATAGCCGCCAAGCCAATGGCGGTAGCGGTCGAACAGCAAAGATTTCAGGCTTATAGGAGTATCACCCTTGCATCTCAAACTCCGATTTCGATTATTGCACATACCCAATGTAAAGCATATCCCCTCAAAGCTGAAGGAGGGCATGCTGTCAAGCTATGATTCCAATAACCTCGATGGCATCAACTTCTATATGAATGAAACCGTTGCTCACGAGAAAAACAATCCTTCTGCCAATCCCCAAAAGGCACCAGAGCAGCAATTATGCTTTGATTTTACTTGATATTCCGTCATGGGGCCATGAGATAGAAACCTTTTTCATCTTCTCTCATTTTGCCTTTTCCCGGTATTCCCATAAGACTGCTAAAGCGCACGATAGTCGTGTGTGCCGCTCTTTACTTTTATGGTGCGGGCTGGCAGGCGAAGTCGGAAGGGGCGATTGGTGGTGATGCGAATGTTGCCTGTATCGTGATGGTAGATGATATCGGCTTGAATATCTCCAAATTTGAAGTTTTTGATGCCATAGGTGCCCACAGAAGGTTTCAAATCCCAAGTCAGAGTGTGTGTCTGGGCATTTGCATAGCGAAAGCCAAGGATGTTCTCAATAAAGAGGGAAATGGGGCCGAGTGCCGACCAGCCGCAAAAGTCTGGCCGTGCGGTGTGACCGACTTCGGTAGAAGGCTTGTCAGCTACTGGTGAATAGCATTCCCAGATGGTGTGGGGTGTATAGTCATAGAATGTGCGCATCTGCAACCGTACGACATTTTCAGCCAGGCTGTCGGCCAAGGCCGTATAACCATATTTCTCTAGTGCCTTTGTGCCCATATAGACCATTGGGAGCCAGATGCCGCCGCGCCAATAGTTGCCGGTTCTGCCATCGTAGTCACGATCGTCCCGTGCCAGGGAATTCCAAGGACGCACACCGCCCATGAAGTCGGCTGAGCGTAGATAGCTGACCATGCGTTTAGCCTGTTTGGCTGAAGGTATCTCAGCCAACATGGCCCAATAAGAAGCCGGTGTCTTGATACGGCATGGCTTTCCAGTGCGGCGATTGATGTCATAATAGAATCCATCAGTCTCATCCCAGTAACGTTCATTGATAATGTGTTTCAGACGGTTGTATTCCCTTTGCCATTGGTGCGCCTCAGTCTTCATGCCACGCTCACGGCATAAACGGGAGATGTTGAGTGCGGAAAGTGCCTGTTGGCAGATGGCATCCACCCACATGATACTGTCCCAGCCGCCGGCATCACGCCCCCTCGGTGTATTATCCATGCCACTGGCACCGCCAGTCCAAGTGTAACCGATGATTTGTCCGTCCGTATCACGCACGATACCACGGTGTATTGGGTTATAGGCCGGTGATACATCGGTGTTGACATCTCCTTTGGGGATGGTGTTGAAGTATTCATAGTGGCGCTGGAGGTAGCGCTTGTTCTTCACAACGAAATCCGCCTGTGCGGTGTCGCCCATAAAGCGATAGTTCTCCTGTTCCACCCAGGCAAAGATGGGTGGATTGTCGCGTAGATGGATGAGCAACGGTGTCTTTACATGGTCATGTATAGGTACGTAGTAGTTTAGCAACGTCTCTTTGCCAGGGAATGCTTTCGGAGCGTATTTGGAGAATAACACCATGAAGCAGCCATCCCAAATCCAGATCTGATCCTCATAGCAATTCTCATCGAGATAGGGGGAGGCGACCATGCCTTCGGGGCCACGGCGTACACGTGCAGAAGCGATCTTCCAAGTTGTGTTGTAAAGCTGCACCAAGCCTGTATCAGGGTATACCACGCGAGGTATCTCGTGTTGCCAATCTGGCCTTTCTGCGTCGCTTGGGAAACTAATATTTTGCGACATTGCGGACAATGTCACAGTCAATGTAAAGCCAACAATGGCTGCGAAGCGTTTTCTTTTCATCAGTGTGGGGGGTATGGACTTTGAGTTGTAACTTATCGCCTAATTTGTCGTCAAGAGCGCCCGCTAGCGGCAATCATGCTGCGTAGTCGCTCATTGAAACCGGTGGCAGCGAAAAGCCGTTCAAGTGTCAGAGGCATCCTATAGTTCCAATATTGGTCGGGATTTGCTGGTACGTTGATTTGTTCGTGTCTGTAATCGGGATCTGAGATAGACGTGTCTATTGCCAAGTAGTCCTGAAGGCCGATGAGGCAGAGCATCGATGGCGAGGCAAGGTGCTCCGCTATGATCTGCTTGCAAACATCTGGGGTTGCTGATTGGGGTGCCATGCCTGTATGATGGAGCGCGTTGTTCCAGAAACGCTGTGTGCGCCTGCGGTCTTCATGCCACCACAGTCTGATGGGCGGCATGTCGTGTGTATCAATGGTTGCGACGGAGAGGTAGGGGTTGTCCGCAGGGTTACCAAACTCCACGCCAAAAGTTTTCGGCATACGCTGAATCTCCAATGAGAGGATGTGAAGTCTTTCAAGCACCCCTTTGACTGAGGTTGGTACCATTCCGAGATCTTCAGCACAGGGAAGCATCGAACCACGCTTGTCAGACGCATATTCGATGATTACTGGAAGTTTCTTCATGGCCTGCCTTGCCCAAAAAACGTTGTGTCGGGAATAGAAGAACGCATCATGCAGTCGGGTGAAGGCCTCACGGTCTGTATCAGACAGTGTGGTCTTGAATACATCCGTTTGTTGTGCGCCGATACGTGGATGCCAGCCCGTGCCATCGGGGTCTGGAATAAAAAGGACTTCGCAGGCCACATCCATCAGCATTCGCTTGCTCACCTCGTCCGCTGTCAGTTTTTGAATGTCAGTTTGGGCGACCACATGAGGTTTCAGCAGATAGTCTCCTGTTGCCTTGTCGCGCTCAAAATACTCCGCCCATGATGTCTGTGGGCACTCTGACGCCAATTCTGCCATACGTCTGGCTGTGATAAATGGGCGGGTGTAGCGATCGATGTCCGCCAAAAATCCGAAGTGGCGAATCTCGTCGGTCGATAGTGGCAGCGCCGGTCGAAAGTGGCCGAGAAGTCCATAGACCTGTGTGGCAGGTATCTCCCAAATGCGGAAGAAGCCCAGAACGTGGTCGATACGATAAGCGTCGAAGTACTGTCCCATATGGGCCAAGCGCCGTCGCCACCAAGCATAGCCGTCTTTCGCCATTTCCTCCCAATTGTAGGTCGGGAATCCCCAGTTCTGCCCATGCACAGCAAAGGCATCGGGCGGCGCCCCGGCGCGACCGTCAAGGTGGAAAAGATGCCGGTCAGCCTCAACCGGCACACTGTCGGGGCAGACGCCGATAGGGATGTCACCTTTCAGAATGACTCTTGATTCACGGGCTAAGTCGTGGGCTGCCAATAACTGTTCATGCAGTAGATATTGCAGAAAGAAGAAGAAGCCAGGGTCAGCGTTGACTCCTTGGAATGCGGCCACGGTCTTGGCCTTGTCTGTCATGAAGTGGGCATAGGCCATCAGCCAGTGCGCGTTGTCAGTGACAAACTGTATATAGGCGGTCTGATTCGTGACGGTTCCAGCGGAAAGTCGATAAAGCTCTGCGGCAAAGTGGATTTTCATGGCGTACGTGGCTTCATAGTCGAGTGCCTTGAGCGCATTGAGCTGTGCTGACACGTCTGTGTATGCCTTGAAGACCGCAGTGTCTTCCCATTGGCGTAGATCCAGATATATAGGGTGGAGCGCAAAGACTGATATGCCATTGTATGGATATGAGTCATGCCATGTGCCGGACGATGTGGTGTCATTTACAGGTAAGATCTGCACTGCGCTGAAGCCTACAGATGCCGCCCATTTGATGAATGTTTTGAGGTCACCGAAATCCCCTATGCCCTGACTTCCTGCACTTCTCAGTGAAAAGACAGGTATGACAACTCCGGCGCCGCGCCAAGGTGAGACATTGATGTTTGGGATGAAGTCATTGACAATCAGACGTTCTGTGCTTCTAATAGGGAAGTTGCCCATCTGTCTGTTACAGCCGCCTTCCCATGTCACGGCGCCGTTTCCATCATCTGCGCTAAGCACGTATTTGTATTGAACTCCTGAAGCCAGTGCCGAGGCCCTTATGCCGAGACTCCATTCATATATACCAGTGCGTGTCAGAAAATGCGGCCTTTTCCACTCGCCTAGTTCAGGAGTCGAACCCACGATGGCCCAGCGCTGCCCCTTGGGCGGGGGCATGGCGTGGAGACGGACAGCGGCATAACCGGCAGGTAGTTCCTTTAAGCCCGCGGAGGCTATGGCAGAGGAACTGAAAATGCATTGTGTGAAAGCTGTGTGGAGATATGTCTCTGGGATCGTTTCCAGTGGCCAGTTGTCGTAAAGGACGATGTCATCGGTCAGTACGCTGATGCTCAAAAGGTCACGGCGCAGCTCTCTCTCCACATTGCCGTCATTGCATACCAGATATGTGTAGCGGACGTTTGTGAACGGTTCGACATCCATACAGCCCTCCCAGTATTTGCCATCGATTGTCTGAAGCGGAAAGCGTTCATGTGGACTTCCATTCCGGCTAAATAGTACACACAGGTTCTGGCCCCATGTGGTGTGATATTCGATTCGAAACCGTAGGTGTGGCATAGCGTGTGGGTGCTAGTGGTGGAGTGGGGGCTTCTGTGCGTTTAGCCCAAATCAGCCATTAGGTTTAATAATGTTCCTGCTCGTTCGGAAAGTCTCCGGATTTGACATCGGATACATAGGTCCCAATAGCGTCCGTCATTATGGTGTTGAGGTCTGCATAGCGGCGCAGGAACTTCGGAGAGAAGCTGGTATTCTTGCCAAGAAGATCGTCGATGACGAGAACCTGTCCGTCTGCGGGGCCGCCTCCAATGCCGATTATGGGTATGCTTAGCCGATCGACCAGTTTGCTTGTCAGTTCTGCCGGAATCTTCTCAACGACAATGGCAAAGCACCCAGCCTCTTCAAGTAAGCGGGCATCCTCAAGCAGGCGGTCTGCCTCACTTTGCGAACGAGCCCGTACGCCATACGTACCGAAGCTGTTTATGCTTTGGGGGGTAAGCCCAAGATGTCCCATGACCGGAATGCCGGCAGCTATGATACGGCGCACTGTCGGGACAATGGATTCACCGCCTTCCATTTTGACGGCATCGGCCCCCGTAGCTTGCATGATGCGTACGGCATTGCGTACGCCGTCCTCTGCCGATACTTGATATGTCCCGAAAGGCATGTCGCAAACGACCAAGGCACGCTGGACACCGCGGACAACCGATCGGGCGTAGACAATCATTTCTTCTATGGAGATGGGTACCGTCGTCGGATAGCCGGCCATGACGTTCGCGGCACTGTCGCCAACAAGGATGATATCTACGCCGGCATGGTCTACAATACCGGCTGTCGTGAAATCATAAGCTGTGAGCATAGCGATTTTTTTGCCCTCAGTCTTCATGGCCTTCACTCGGGGGACAGTGACTTTTCTATTGTCTTCAACTAAGTAAGCAGACATGTGTTTGGAACTTTTTAATGTTGAATGTCAGACGAATGCCGTAAGATGAGTGCCTGCAAGTCGTCGGTTGTGAATGCGGCGAAATCGGGAATGACTTCATCCGCTAATGGAGCGATATCGGTCGGAGAAAGTGTCGTCGACAGGCCAACGACCAACGCGCCTGCTGCACGACCGGCTCTGAGTCCGTTATAGCTGTCTTCAAAAACCACGCAACGGCGGATGTCCTTGTGTAGAACACGGGCCGCATTGAGATAACAATCGGGGGCAGGTTTGGATTTCGTTGTATCTTCCGCAGTCAATATTTGGGTGAAATGACTCGTGAAATCAGGATGATGCTTGAATAGCTGCTGCATCTTTAACTGATTGGAACTCGTCACGACCGCCGTTTCAATACCGGCAGCTCTCAGTGCATCCACGAATTTCAAAGCGCCAGATATGAAGGGGTACTTCATCGTGCTTTCATAATCGGTAAGTTGCTCACTGATACGTTCTCTCGTTTCTGCATCTGGAAAGTAATGGTCTAAGATGTATGACAATGTTTGGCCTTTTACTCGCGCGGGGAAATCGGCCACATCTGGATGATTTTGCTTTCCGATGGCTTTCCAGAACTGGGTGTATTGTGGCTCTGTGTCTATGATTACGCCGTCAAGGTCAAAGAGTGCAGCTGTTTGTGGTGACATGCCTGTGTATTTAAAATCCTGAGTAGGAGTGAATTCTTCCACTATAAAATGTGGGATATCAGGCCATGACGACTCCTTGACTCAGCCAAGTCTGAACGATCTTATGGACATCTTCAGCCGCCGTCTTTTCGTCTACGTCGTATTCGTTCAAAAGTGCGTCTGCGAGTTGTTGCTCTGTGAAACTCTCCGTTTCTGCAATCTTGTTCCAGAGAAATGCAGCCGTCTCATTGAGAGAAATAAGCTGATTGAAATCCAAGTTCTCTATACCTTTCGCGATCAGCACTTTTTCTCCGCAAATGTCGCGAAGTTCAAATCCTTGTTTTGCTTTCATATTATGAGTTGATCTGATGTGTGGAAGTTGCGGATGTCATCGGCTCCCACATGATGGTGTTTCGGGGAACTGGCTAGCCAATGGCACGATGATGCGCCGGTAGGCTGCCAACAGTATTCGTCGTATTAATGGTGCTTGTGGCCATAGCAGGCTGTAGGTCTTCCATTTTAGACCCGCAGTGGAGCATGGACGCTGCGACTTTCCACGCAGGAAGCATGTGGCTCGCCCAATGACATTGGAAATGCTGCATTTCTCTGTTCCCCAGACATTACCATCGCCACGTAGGGTTAAGGTGTCTGACTGACGAGAGACAACGCGATGGAGGACATAGTGCTGAGGATAGATTTCAGCTAGGACAACATCTCCGGTTCTTACAGTTTTATCTCCGAGAGGAGAAAGGACGACTTGATCCCGACGGTCTTCGAGAAAGGGCCGCATGCTGAATCCGCGCACACAGAAAGTCACCGTATGCCCTTCATCTATGGCCGATTTGATGGCAGGTATGAGAATCTCATTAGGCAAAGCCACAGTTTTCATCTTGCTATCGTTTTGTAGGATAGGCGTGCCGCTTCTTCATCAGGGCGGCATTGCAAGTAATATACCGGTGTCACACCAATGACATGACTGACGGTTCTGATGATGGCATCATAAGAAGGCTTGTCCCACATCATCGTGGAACAGGAAGACAGAACCGAGGCAAAGGCCTGTACCTTTGATTCTCTATGTATGATGTTTTCTGGCCATTGCCTCAGACGGACGATACCGCCTATTGGGGCAGACAAGTTGCGGTAGCAAGGCGTTTTTCCACTCCATGGCGTCCCATATACTATCGCCTTCTCTGTCTCTGGAAAATATCTTATGGCGGGATTGTCATCGTTGAGCAATGATGTCCCCTCTATAAAATGCCCCCACAGCAAAGAATGCGTGCTCTTACCGGTACCACTTTTCCCGAGAAACATATAGCCCCTTCCACCATTGAGTGCTACAGATGAATGCATCAGCAATATGTTATGGCGGGCCCCGGAAAACGCATATGCAATCATTATCGCGTTATTCAAACCCAAGCTCCGATCTGCCTGGGTTCCAAAAATGGAAATCTCACATTCAGAGAAATCAGCCGATGCATTAAACGCACATGCCGGCTGGCCGCTACCATTGGAAATCAGGAAGCGGAAACCTCCACCTTTGCGGGCATAGACACCATGGTTGATACCGCCACAGTCAAACTGTCCGATTTCCTCTCCCTCGGCGCTATAATCGACCAGTCCTTCACCTATAGTCATGCAAAAGAGATTGGATTCTTCGTTCTCTGAAACGGCAAAGGGGGTATAGGCAGAGGATAACAGTTGAAAATCAGAGTCCTCCGAAAATGTAGTTGCGAAAATTGCATCTGCGACGCGGAACAATGCCTTTTTCATAGTCCTAGGCGTCATTCATGGGGTGAACTAATGGGGGCAAATTGGAAATCCTGCCCTGGCAAGCTTTCCAGTCGCAGAGAGCCATCACGCTCACAACGCTTCTTTATACTCAGGTATTTCTTCTCAAGTTTCCCCTTATTGGTATTGAAGAAAAGAGCGCACGTATAATGCTTGCCATCAATCTTGCGCAATGCCATCTCCATTTGGTGAGCATATTCGGCCCTATTGCCCAGCATTTTTGTCTTACTATTGACACTTGCACTGTCAAGAACTTGTATCGTCGAAATATAGCAAGTGGTGTCCCCCAAACATGAGGCGTAGCCAAAGGCGTAAATGGTGGTCTCGTCTTTTGGATGCACATTCGCAATGACACCTAATGTGAGAAAGAAGGAGAATGCAAATGCGATGGACTTCAGATTCATAAGTCTGCCAATTGAAAATAGCGGATTGTGGCTACTGCTCACAGAGCGCCACAATCCGCTATCAGTTTGTCATGTATTTACTTTGTGGCTGTCTTGTTTGCAGCGTCAATCATCGTCTTGCTAGGCAGGATGTAGACCTCCACACGACGATTCTGAGCCTTGCCAGCCTGAGTGCTGTTGTCTGCGACAGGATTATCCTCGCCATAGCCCTTGACACTTACAAGGCGCGATGAAGGGTAGCCGGCTGTCTTAATCTGGGCGCTGACGGCATCGGCACGTTGTTGCGAGAGGATCTGGTTCTTGTTCTTGCTCTCTTCGGCTGTGCTGTTTCTCCAGCCGGCATTGTCCGTGTAGCCGCATATTGCCAACTCGTAGGTGTTGTCTTCGGCGATGAGTTTAGAGACGAATTTATTGATGGATGCAATGGCTGATGAGCTAAGTTGTGACGACCCCGTGTTGAACAGCAGCCCACTGTCAAATGTAGCCTTTACATATTGAGTACCATTGGCGTCGGTCAGAACTTCTGCCTGTGCATTGGCGGCTTCCGCAGCCTTCTTGGCCTTATCCATCTTGTTTCCAATGATAATTCCAGCTCCAGCTCCGACTGTTGTGCCGATAGCGGCACCGATGGCAGCGCCCTTGCCGCCTCCGATCAATTGTCCGACCAGTGCACCCAAACCGGCGCCACCGCCGCCGCCAATCAGACCGCCTTTTGCGGTATTAGACATGGAACAACCGCTCAGCAGTATTGCTGAACTTAGAGCAAGAATGGATAATTTCATACCTTTCATAACTGAATAACTTTAGATGAGACATGTGTATAATGTCCCTGTTGATACCGCAAAGGTACGAAATAATTTGTATTTTTGCAGGTGCAATAAAGAATTACTATGGCTAAAGAACTGAAAGATCTCACGAAGAGAAGTGAGGATTATTCTAAATGGTATAACGAGCTTGTCGTCAAGGCGGATCTGGCTGAACAGGCCGATGTCCGAGGGTGCATGGTCATAAAACCCTATGGTTATGCAATATGGGAAAGTATCCAGCAGCGTCTTGACAAACGTTTCAAGGCGACAGGGGTGCAGAATGCGTACTTTCCTTTGCTGATTCCTAAAAGTTTCCTTTCCAAAGAGGCAGAACATGTCGAGGGGTTTGCCAAGGAGTGCGCTGTCGTAACGCATTACCGCCTAAAGGCCAATCCCGACGGTGACGGTGTTGTTGTTGATCCGGCTGCCAAGTTGGAGGAGGAGCTGATCATCCGCCCCACTTCTGAAACGACCATTTGGAATACCTATCGCAAGTGGATTCATTCATGGCGTGATCTTCCCCTGCTTTGCAACCAATGGTGCAATGTGATGCGGTGGGAGATGCGGACTCGCCTGTTTCTCCGTACGTCTGAGTTCCTTTGGCAAGAAGGTCATACCGCGCATGCAACCCGTCAGGAGGCTGAAGACAGGGCAAAGTTGATGCTCAAAGTTTACGCTGATTTTGCAGAGGAGGTTATGGCCATCCCCATGGTGCGTGGCGTGAAGAGTGCCACAGAGCGTTTTGCGGGTGCCATTGACACTTACACCATTGAGGCGATGATGCAGGATGGAAAGGCATTGCAGAGCGGTACCAGCCATTTCTTGGGGCAGAACTTTGGACGTGCCTTCAATGTGCAGTTTGTCGATAAGAACAATAAGATGGACTATCCTTGGGCCACATCTTTTGGTGTCAGCACACGCTTGATGGGCGCCCTTATCATGACTCATTCAGACGACAATGGCTTGGTCTTGCCGCCACATCTGGCACCCATTCAGGTTGTCATCGTTCCTATCTATAAAGGTGATGACGAGTTGAATGCACTGGACAGCAAGCTTCTTTCACTGACCGAGCGCCTTCTGGAGATGGGAGTACGTGTGAAGTACGACAATTCGGATAATAAGCGCCCGGGATTCAAATTTGCAGACTATGAATTGAAGGGCATACCGGTTCGCATTGTCATGGGAAAACGCGATTTGGAGAATGGCACTGTTGAGGTGATGCGCCGTGACACACTGGAAAAGGAGACCGTAGCTTTCGAGGGGATTGAAAATTACGTGGCAGATCTTCTTGAAGATATTCAGAAGAACATATATGAGAAGGCCAAGAAGCGCTTGGAGGCCAATATCTTTCCATGTGACAATTATGAAGAATTCAAGCAACGGATCAAAGACGGGGGATTCTTCCTCTGTCCGTGGGATGGGACTCCTGAGACGGAGGCTCAGATCAAGGCCGAAACGCAAGCTACCATTCGCTGCATACCTTACGGTTTCAGTCAGGACAACCTTGGCGTAGACATGGTGAGTGGCAAACCGGCTACATGCCGTGTTATCGTCGCACGCAGCTATTGAGCTATGAATCAATGATTTCTGTAGAACATCTTTCAATGGAATTTGGAGCGCGTCCTCTTTTTGAGGACGTTTCTTTTGTTATAAACAAAAAGGATCGCATCGCGCTCGTCGGAAAAAACGGAGCCGGGAAGTCTACATTGCTTAAAATACTGTCGGGTACACAACAGCCTACTGCTGGCATTGTGGCCAGGCAGAATGACGTGACTGTCGGCTATCTTCCACAGATTATGGTTCTTGCCGATGAGCGGACTGTGCTGGAGGAGACAGCGTGTGCATTCAGTCATATCAGCGACTTGCGTTCCAAGATTGACGATCTCAATCGGCAGTTGGCCATCCGCACAGATTATGAAAGTGCCGATTATATGAAGTTGGTGGGGCGGTTTACCCATGAGAATGAGCGTTTCCAAATGATGGGGGGGATGAACTACCGTGCGGAAATGGAGCGTACGCTTCAAGGATTGGGCTTTTTGCCCTCGGACTTCAATCGGCCGACGAAGGAATTTTCTGGCGGTTGGCGCATGCGCATTGAATTGGCAAAAATACTTCTGCGTTGTCCGGATGTACTCTTGCTGGACGAACCTACCAATCACTTGGATATTGAAAGCATCCGTTGGTTGGAGAGTTTCTTGGCAAGGAGTGCCAGTGCTTTGGTGCTCGTCAGCCATGACCGTGCTTTCATCAACAATGTGACGAATAGAACGCTTGAGATTTCATGTGGCCGCATCATTGATTACAAGGTGAAATACGATGAGTATGTACGTTTGCGAGAGGAGCGGCGTGAGCAACAGCTTCGTGCTTATGAAAACCAGCAGAAGGAAATTGCAGAAATCAAGGATTTCATTGAGCGATTCCGGTATAAACCGACCAAGGCAGTTCAAGTGCAGAGCCGTATCAAGCAACTTGAGAAGATTGTACCGATAGAAGTTGACGAGGTCGACACGTCTGCACTGCATCTGAAATTCCCGCCGTGCTCTCGTTCTGGAGACTATCCGCTTATTTGTGAGGAGGTCAGCAAAAGCTATGGCGAACATTGTGTGTTCCACAATGTCAATCTGACGATAAAACGCGGAGAGAAGGTGGCTTTCGTAGGCAAGAATGGCGAAGGCAAGTCTACGCTGGTCAAGTGCATCATGGGTGAAATATCCTTTGAGGGCACCTTGAAGCTTGGACACAATGTCGAGTTGGGCTATTACGCCCAAAACCAGGCCCAGCTCTTGGATGGAGACCTTACGGTGTTCGAAACGATTGACCGCATTGCCCGAGGCGACATACGTCTGAAGATTCGTGATATCCTTGGGGCCTTCATGTTTGGCGGAGAGGCTTCGGACAAAAAGGTGAAAGTCCTTTCAGGAGGCGAACGCAGTAGGCTCGCCATGATCAAGCTATTGTTGGAACCTGTCAATTTCTTGATTCTCGACGAGCCGACCAACCATCTGGACATGCGGACGAAAGACATCCTGAAAGAGGCCATTGCCGCATTTGATGGCACAGTGATACTTGTCAGTCACGACCGTGACTTCTTGGATGGGCTGGTTTCCAAAGTGTATGAGTTTGGCGGTGGGGTCGTACGGGAAAACATCGGGGGAATCTACGAGTTTCTGCAACGCAAGAACATGGAGACGCTCAACGAGCTGAATCTTTCACCTACTGTGGCTTCGAGCGAGCCGTCCGCTCCCACACAGGGCAAAGTCAATTATGAAGAAAGGAAACAACATGCCAAGCGGATACGTGCCGCAGAGCGGCTCGTGAAGGAGACTGAGGAGCGTGTGACAACCTTGGAACAAGAGAAAAACGACATCGAGGCCCAGTTTTCAAATGGCACCCAGACAGAAGCGGCCATAGCCCGTTATGGCGAATTGACTGAGGCCATTGCGATGGCCGAAACTGATTGGGAAAATGCGATGGAGGCATTGGATGCCTTGAAATCGGAATGAACATGCGATAACACGATATAAAATTGTAATCATGAACCTGAAAACATTTATCTTTACTATGTTGGTTTCATCGGCGACCGGGGGCTTTGCCCAAGGTGTGACAGGTACTGGGATCGATAAGAGCAATATGGATCTGGCGGCCAAGCCTGGCACTGACTTTTTTGAGTATGCCGCAGGAGGCTGGATGAAGAAACATCCACTGACTCCAGAGTTCTCAAGATATGCCCAGTTCGATCTGTTGCAGGAGAATAACCAGAAACGTATCCATTCACTCATAGAGAGCTTAGCCAAGGAGGCACACGCAAAAGGCTCATTGCAGCAAAAGATCGGCAGCTTGTACAGGCTAGCAATGGATAGCACCCGGCGTAACGCTGAAGGATATGTACCAATAAAAGGCTACCTCGAGGCTATCTCAGCAATCAAGGACAGAAGGGCCATTCAATATTACGCCGCGAAACTTTCTAGCCTAGGGATTCCGACATTTTTCAACTTCAGCTGTGACGCTGATTTGAAAGATGCGAAATGGAATCTTGTTCAGATCAGCCAAGGGGGTATTTCCATGGCCGAACGTGATTACTATTTGGGTGAAGACGAGCCTACAAAAAAGGTGCGTGAGGCCTATCGCAAATATGTTGAGCAACTCTTTGCCATGACGGGCTGCGATGCGGCCACGGCAAAGAAAAACATGGAGGCGGTGTTGGCCATCGAGACACAGATCGCCAGAGCATCATACAGTTCCACGCAATTACGTGATGTCGAGGCCAATTATCATAAGATGCCCTATGCCCAGCTACTCACTGACTATCCCGACGTGGATTGGAGCACACTTTTCTTGTTGAACGGGATTCCAGCTGTAGAATATGTCTCAGTGAACCAGCCAGAGCCGATACATGCGGTGGAGCGCATTGTGTCGGAGTCATCGGTCGAGGCTCTCAAGGCTTATCTGTCGTTTAAAGTCATCGACGATGCGGCCAGCTCACTTAGCGATGATTTCCGGGCAGCCTCATTCGGGTTTTATGGAAAGACCATGAGCGGCGCTGAACAGGACAGACCGCGGTGGAAGCGGGCTGTCAGTGCCGTGGAAGGGGCGATGGGAATGGCTGTCGGCCGAATGTATGTGGAGAAATACTTTCCCGAATCGTCCAAGCAGCGAATGATTCAGCTTGTCAAAAACTTGCAAGTAGCCTTAGGCCAACGCATTGACCAACAGCGGTGGATGAGCGAGGAGACAAAGAAACAGGCACATGAGAAGCTGGCTGCGTTCTATGTCAAAATCGGATACCCTGACACTTGGATGGATTATTCAGGGCTGGATATTGACGACAGCTTGTCTTATTATGAAAACAAGCGCCGTGTGGCACAGTTCATGAGCCACTACATCATAGACAAGCGTGTGAACAAGAAAACTGATCGCACGGAATGGCTTATGACACCCCAGACCATCAATGCCTATTACAATCCGACGACCAACGAAATCTGTTTCCCCGCAGGTATCTTGCAGCCGCCATTCTTCAACGCTGAGGCTGACGATGCCTGCAACTATGGTGCGATAGGCGTTGTCATCGGACACGAGATGACGCATGGGTTTGATGACCAAGGAAGCCAGTTCGACAAAGATGGCAACTTGCGTAACTGGTGGACGGCAAAAGATGCCCAGCAGTTCAAGGCGCGTACAAAGGTGATGGCAGACTTCTTTGACGGAATTGAGGTGTTGCCCGGAATGCATGCAAACGGCCAACTTACGTTGGGTGAGAATATTGCCGATCATGGCGGACTGAATATTTCGTTCCAGGCCTTCAAAAACGCGACGGCTGAGCACCCACTTCCCACCGTAGATGGCTTCACCCCTGAGCAACGTTTCTTCCTAAGCTATGGCTTGATTTGGGGCAATAATATCCGGGAAGCCATGTTGCGCCAGCTCAACAAGGTGGATCCGCACTCACCCGGTAGGTGGCGTGTCAATGGCGCCCTGCCACATATTGATGCTTGGTACAAGGCTTTCAACATCACGAAGAAGGATCCCCTTTTCATTCCGAAATCGAAGCGGGTAGACATTTGGTGAATTATGTAAGGGCCTGCCCCAGCATCTGAGGCAGGCTCATATGAAACATTTTGCGGTCGCCACGCTGTGTGTGAACTTTCTTTGAAAGAATCCGAATGCCACAGCGTGGCGATCTGCTTGAAAACTCTGCATCATCGACTTATGATCTATTTGCCAAAGGCAATTCCTGCGGTTTCGCAATTGAGGACTGAAGGCTACGACGTCTCTGAATACGAGAGCGCTGCCTCTTCTGATGATCTTCCTGTGGGGACATTGAAAATACTTTTGCTCAACCTCATGCCTAAAAAGGCCGAGACAGAATTGGATATATCACGAATGCTGGCTTGTGGCACAAAAGATGTCGCTCTGCTACCAATGAAAATAGCGGGGCAGACATATAAGACAACTCCTATGGCACACATGTCGGCATTCTACAAGGATTTTGACGAATATGCCTCAGGAAGTTACGACGGGCTTGTCGTCACCGGTGCACCCGTAGAGCATCTGCCGTTTGAGTCCGTGCGTTACTGGACGGAACTGTGTCTGATTTTCGACTGGGCAAAATCGCATGTACGGTCTACACTTTGCATTTGTTGGGGAGCTCAAGCTGCCCTGTATCACCTTTATCACATAAAGAAGCACCCATTGCCGCAGAAGATGTTTGGAGTCTTTGAACAACGTGTGCTTTGCCCAGAGGCACAATTGATGCAGGGACTTTCGCCGTCATTTCCTATGCCCAACAGCAGACATACGAGTGTCTCCAGTGCGGACGTTACCTCTGCTGGATTGCAACTCTTGGCCGAGAGTGACGAAAGCGGTTTCGGGGTTGCCCAGTCTGTTTCCGGCCGTTTCGTTTTTGTTGTAGGCCATTTGGAGTACCACGCCTCGACACTCAACGATGAATATAAGCGCGATGTCAAAAAAGGTTTGCCAATAATTCCGCCCCGCCACTATTACATTGATGACGTTCCGGAACGAGGTTTCAATTTCACATGGCACAGAGTCGCCAAGCGCTTCTATCTCAATTGGTTGATGCTGTGTGGTATGAAGTGAGAGGCTGCATAGTAGATAGTAGAATGCTGGATTTACATGCTGCACACGGGAAGTTCACCCCCCAGGGTCAGCGAGACCCCATGCCGGCCTAAAATTTGAGTTTAACACAGCTTGCCTTCGGCGCCTGGAAGCTGTATCTTTGTACCAGAGGAAACGGCTATCCCACGCGGATAGCCG
>OIYP01000742.1_pt1 | contig 19824 bp, 18 predicted proteins | sample 1588261 | NCBI WGS metagenome assembly OIYP01 (sample SAMN03283293) | human gut metagenome | biome: human-associated habitat; material: feces | host: Homo sapiens | place: Peru | collected 2012
TATTAAAATAGAGGAAAACGACAGATTCTGGACAGAAGCCTTCCAGAATGACCCTCACTTTATAAACGGCAAGATTTCTTGCGATAATAATTCCAAAGTAAGTAGTTTATACTTTGGTTATTTGTTCTTGGTGCACACTCATAGAGTTTTGATATGGGCTTATTGGTTCTGTTTTACCGTCATACTGGGGTGGTGGTTCCATTGTCCGTGGGTGTTTTTATTGTTTTGTCGTCATCCTGGAAAGTTGTAGTCCAGGATCTGTTGTTATTAAAATAGAGGAAAACGACAGATTCTGGACAGAAGCCTTCCAGAATGACCCTTAGTTTTATAAACGGCAGATACAGGAACGCTCCGCTTTGGCAAGGATTTCAAATGTTCTTTATTTTAAAATAGCCGAGTCCTTTGGCGCAGGGCCAATAATAAATCTTTGTGTTAAAAGGCGGGTTATTGTTATAATTTTTTTATGTCTTTTGTGTATATTTTGACTAATGCTACCAATCAGGTTTTATATATTGGGGTTACGAATAATTTAGTCCGGCGTGTATATGAACACCGAACGAAAATAATACCCGGTTTTACCGAACGGTATCACTTAAATAAATTGGTATATTATGAGTGCTATACGGATATCGTTCAGGCAATAGCGCGGGAAAAGGTGCTTAAATTTTGGAAAAGAGCGTGGAAAAAGCGATTAATTGATAAGTTTAACCCCGCTTGGAAAGACTTATACCCAGAGATTTGTTTGTAAAAATTCCCGCCCTAAAACATCAGGGCGGGGAAAATAAACCATTAGTAAGCAGAACTAAAAATATAAGTCCCGCTTACCTGCCTTAATTTTGGCTAAATTCTCGTCAATCATTTTGCGTACGGAAGTTCCCTCTTTAAAGGCTTCCCGGGTTGTGCTGTCAATCAGCGCGTACCCTTTGGCCTTTAACGGGGCGGGGGCAAAATCTTCCAAGTATTCGGCAAATGTGAACATAGCATTGGGCAGACAGTGGGTTTTAATCAGCCCAGGTTTAGCCATATCCATAAAGTCCTTGCCCACACGGCCCAAGCGGTAACAGCCGGTGCAGAAAGACGGCATATGTTTGGCATCTACCACGGCATCAATCACTTCGGCCAAGGAACGGCTGTCCGTCAGAGTGAATTGGCTGCCGTTTTGCTTGTCATACGAGTATCCGCCGGGGTTCACGCACGAGGCCGCAGAAATCTGCGATACGCCCAGTTCCAGGCAGGCGTTGCGCATGGCAGGAGATTCGCGGGTGCTTAAAATAATGCCCGTATAAGGCACGGCCAGGCGCAGAACGGCTACGCATTTTTTAAATTCGTCATCGGTTAATACGTCGTTCGGGTGTTGGCTGAAATCAGAGCCTTCGGCGGGTTCAATGCGCGGAATAGAAATGGTGTGCGGACCCACGCCGTAGGTTTTATCCAGATACCAAGAGTGTTCCAAGGTGGCTAAGATTTCGTATTTATGGTCATAAAGGCCGAGGAGCGGCCCGATGCCCACGTCGTTAATCCCTGCCTGTAACGCGCGGTCCATAGCGTCCAATCGGAACTGATAGTTCTTTTTGGCTCCCGCCAGGTGGAGTTTTTCATAAGTTTCCTTATGATATGTTTCCTGGAACAACTGGTAAGTGCCGATGTTGCACTTTTTTAACTCCTCAAATTCGGGTTCGGTCAGCGGGGCGATATTTACGTTTACGCGGCGGATATTTTGGCCGTTCCAACGGGTGTCGTAAATGGTTTTGATGCTGTCGTACACATATTGCAGCCCACCGCCGGGATAGGCTTCCCCGGCTACCATTAAAATACGTTTGTGCCCCTGCTGCAACAGCGCGGTAACTTCCTGGCGGATTTCGTCCTGCGTGCTGGCGTGGCGCTTTAAATGCGTATTGGAGCGGCGGAACGCACAATAAATGCACTCGTTGGTGCAAATGTTGGAAATATACAGCGGTGCAAAAAGAACAATGCGGTTGCCGTAAATGGCTTCTTTGACATATTTGGCTGCGGCGAATAAATCATTTAACAGTTTCTTATCCGTAATGTTTAACAGTACGGCGGCTTCTTCAAGCGAAATGCCTTTTAACAGGCGGGCCTTGTTCAAAATATCCGCTACCTCGGCGTCCGTATGGGACTTGGCTCTTTCCAAGGTGCGTTGCAATTTTTCGTTATCTATAATCATACATATATCATAGCACTTTTGGCGGGGCGGTTTTCTGCGGGGCGCGGATTTGCTATGATATATCTATGCCGAAGAAGGAATCTGTGTTGGTCGTTTGCTCCAACCGCAAAGCGTACCACGATTATTTTATAGAAGACACTTACGAAGCCGGACTTGCACTTTTGGGGGCGGAAGTAAAATCTGTCCGCCAAAAGGAACTGAGTTTGGAGGGCAGTTTTGTGCGGGTGGAAAACGGTACGGCGCGTGTGTATAATATGCACGTTAAACCGTATAAGTTTAACTCCCTGGTGGAGTTGGACCCCACACGCCCGCGGCAACTGTTGCTAAATAAAAAAGAACTGCGTAAATTGGCTGCCAAGGCCGAAATTAAGGGGTATTCCTTGGTGCCGGTAGAAGTGTATTTTAAAAACGGCTGGGCTAAAATCAAATTGGCCGTGGCCAAAGGCAAGCACTTATTTGACAAGCGCGAAAGTTTAAAAAAGCGTGATTTAAACCGCGAAATGGAACAGCATTTTAAGAATAATATCCGCTTTTAATTCCGGCGGCGGCAATACAAAATAAAATGCTGGATTTTTTCGCTGTAATATTCTAAAATATATTTAATTGGGCGGGTGGCGGAATTGGCAGACGCGTACGGCTCAGGACCGTATGGACGAAAGTCCTTAAGGGTTCAACTCCCTTTCCGCCCATTTTATTTTTGGTTCCACCTACTATGAGAAAGAATGACTACCGGCCGAAAGCGGCGTCTTTAAGAAGCAGAAAACGCAGCCCTCGGCAAAAGAGAGGGTCATCCTTTTTTTTTAAACTTTTTTTGTGGCTTATCGTTCTTGGCTTCGTCGCAGGGGCCTGGTTTGCCGTTTCTAAAACCTATCAACTTTTAATCCACGCGCAGTGGACCAACTGGCACGCTAAGGAAATTGCCGTAGAGGGTGTTTCCGGACAGTTAAATAAGGGCTTAGCAGGCCTGTCGGGCAAGTACCGGGGGAAGGCTTTTTCGTTAAAGGATTCCGCTGCCCTGCGTGCGGATATCGTGCGCAAATACCCGATGTTAAAGGACGTGTCTGTCAGCCGCGGTATTTTAAGCGGCAAACTGACCGTGTCGGCCAAGCACCGTGTGCCGGTGGCTAAATTTGTACTGCCGGACGAATCGGTCAAATATATTGACGGCGACAGTACCGTTTATTCGGACCCTGCACCCAATGTATTAAACCCGGTGCCGTTTGTGGAATTGGAGGGGGCCGTTCCGGATAAATTAAGCCCGGAATTTATTGATTTGGTGGAAAGCACTTTGAAATTAAAAAAAGAATTGGACTATGCCTTTTTGCGGATGAATTTAAAGGAAAATACCGTTAAAATGTATATGCCGGACGGTTCTTTAATTGATTTCGGCGAGGCGAAGAATCTTAAAAAGAAAGCCGCCCGAGCGGCGCAGATTATGTCCTTTTCGCGCGACAGATATGTGCATCCGCTCCAATTAGATTTTGAATTTTTTGAATACGGAAAAGTTTTTTTAAGACAGAAGTTTCATTAAGTTTTATAATAGAAGTAAGATAAATTTTTTTAGGTGGATTTTATGGCTAAAACAAATCTTATTACAGGGCTGGACGTCGGCAGCGGAAAGTTGACTTGTATCGCCGCCGCACACGATTTTGAAACAAATACCTTAAAGGTCCTCGCCGGGCGCAGTGTTCCGTGCCGGGGCATTAAAGGGGGGATGGTGTCGGATATCCGCGAAACTTCCGCCGCCGTTACCCATATTTTAAGCAGTATTGAACGCGAGTGCAACCAAAAAATTGGCAGTTTGTACGTCGGCGTGCGCGGGGCGCATTTGGAATCTTTTTCCAATCACGGGACGTATAATATTTCCCGTATGGATAAAGAAATTACCCAGGCCGATATGGAACTGGCGATTGAAAATGCCAAGGCAATGCCCATTAAAAACGATAACGAAATTATCAACGTCATTACCCAGGGCTATGCCATTGATAAACAGAAAGGCATTACGAATCCGGAAGGGATGGAAGGTTCCCTATTGGAAGTTGATGTGCACATTACTACGGGTTCCTCTACCCACATTAACAACTTGGCCAAGGCTATTCAGCGTCCGGGTTATAGTATTGACGATACGGTTTACGGATTAGTGCCTTTGGCGGATGCGGTGCTTACGCAAGAGGAAAAGGAAATCGGTGCGTTGCTGTTGGATTTCGGCGGGGAAACAATGTCTGTGGGGATTTACATTGACGGCATTTTAAAATTCTCCCGCGATATTCCCTACGGGTGCGATTTGATTACAAGCGATTTATCTCGCCTTTTGCACACCAGCCGCCAAAATGCCCGCGAAATTAAGGAAAAATACGGCGTGGCGTTCCCGACGTTTTTGGACGAAGAGGGCGAAATTGCCGTTCCGTCCTTAGACGGGCGCAGTACGCATAATATCAAAAAGAGTTATGTGCTTGATATTATCCAGCCGCGCGTGGAAGAATTGATTGAGCAAGTCGGCCACGTGGTGGATACGTCCGGCTATAAAAACTTCCCCGTGGTGGGGGTGGTAACGGGCGGCGGTTCCGTGATGCCGGGTATTACGGAGCATTGTTTAAGCATTTTGGGCTTAAAAGAGGTGCGCCGCGGTGTGGTGCAGCGCGATTTGATTACGAGCGACGAACAATTTTTTGACCCGCTTTACAGTACCGCTATGGCACTTGTTATTTACGCGGCGGGTAACCCGGGTTATGACGATTACGGTGCCGGTTCGTACGACAACGGCGGCTCGCTGTTTGGCAAATTTGGTAAATTTATCAAAGGGCTGGATATTTTTGGTAATTAAGGACGTTTTCTTATGAAAGATTTATTTATGCCGGCTGGCTCGTTTGAGAGCAAAAAGGCCAAAATTAAAGTAATTGGTGTGGGCGGCGGTGGCGGAAATGCCATCAACCATATGGTGAACGCCGGAATTAAAGACGTGGATTTTATTGCCGTCAATACCGATGCGCAGGATTTGCGCCGCAACCAGGCTCCGTATTTGGTTCAGGTGGGCGAAAAAATCACCAAGGGATTAGGCGTCGGCGGCGACCCGGAAAAGGGGAAAAAAGCAGCCGAGGAATCCAAGGAAAAATTAAAACTGATTATCGGCCAATGTGATTTGTTGTTTATCACGGCCGGTATGGGCGGCGGTACGGGTACGGGTGTGGCTCCGTATTTAGCCAAACTTGCCAAGGAAATTTACGGCGACGATTTGCTGGTGGTGGGCGTTGTTACGCGCCCGTTTAATTTTGAGGGATACGTCCGCGAAAAGCAGGCCGACGAAGGCATTAAAGAAATGCAGAAGTATGTGGACTCTATGATTATTGTCCCGAACGAAAAACTTTTTGCCAATATTGACCCGGAAACTTCCTCCCGTGATGCGTTTAAAATGGTGGATGAAGTGCTGTTGCAGGCTGTAAAGGGTATTTCCGAAGTGATTACAAAACCGGGCGAAGTGAACATTGATTTTAACGATATCCGCAAGGTAATGTGCCACTCCCATAAATCCCTTATCGGCATTGGCGAAGGCAGCGGGCCGGGGCGGCATTTGTTGGCCGTCAAGCAGGCTATATCTTCGCCGCTTTTGGAAAATGCGGATATCCGCGGCGCAAAAGGGTTTATTGTCCATTTTTCAGCCGAGGAAAACCTGACCCTTTTGGAACAGGGCGAAGTGATGAATTTAATCCGTCAGTACGCCAGCAACGATTCTATTATTATGTTTGGCCACTCGTACGATTCCACTTTAAACGGGATGTTTAAAGTAACGGTTATCGCTACGGGTTTCAGCGCCGAAAAGGCCAGCGTTTTCAGCGCGCGCCGGCCGCTTCCCAATGCCGGTATGCCGGCTTCTTTTTCTGTTAAAAAACCTGCGGCCGAGGATATGTTTACTTCGTATGAACCCAAAATATCCGAGCCGGAGGATGCTATGCTTATCCCGGCGTGTTTGCGCCGCAAAAAAAACCGATAGTATAGGAGACTTATATGGCGGTAGGATTACAAAGTTTATTAAGAACAGTAGTGGACAACAAAGCCAGCGGTTTGCATATCCGCGGTAATTCCAACGCGTATGTGCGCTTGAACGGGCTGATGAAGCCTATTGATGACAGTTTTTTGCCAAACGACGAAGTCAAAAAAATGGCCTATGCCTGTATGGGCGAACGCGAACGCCGTATTTTTGAACAGTACAGTGCGGTGGACTTTTCGTTGGATGCCAAATCTTTTGGACGTTTCCGCTTTAACGTATTCCGCCAAATGGGCAAAATTTGTATGGCTATCCGTCATATTCCGCTCAAAATTCCTACCTTTGAAGAACTCCGTTTGCCGGGAGATATTTTGCGCAAAATGTCCAACACGCGCCGCGGGCTCATCTTGGTAACGGGTATGACGGGCTCCGGTAAAACATCTACTTTGGCCGCTATGATTGACCATATCAATAAAAACCGCGCCGGACATATTTTGACAATTGAAGACCCTATTGAATTTATGCACACGGACAACCGTTGTATTGTCAGCCAGTTGGAACTGGGGGTGGATACCCCATCCTATACGGCGGCTTTGCGCGCGGCTATGCGCCAAGACCCCGACGTGATTTTAATCGGCGAATTGCGCGACCCCGAAGTAATGCGCGCTGCTGTCGGCGCGGCGGAAACGGGCCAGTTGGTGTTGGGCACTATGCACACGGTAAACGTAACACAGACGCTTTCGCGCTTGGTGGATGCGTTCCCGGTGGAACAGCACGACCAGGTAAGACTCCAACTGTCCGAACTTATCCGCGGAATAGTCTGCCAACGCTTATTGCCGACGGTTAAACCCGGTATGCGCCCGGCTTTGGAAGTATTAGTTTCTACCCCACAGGTCCGCAAACTGATTTTGGAAAATAAACCCAGCGACTTGCAAAAAGCAATGCAACAGGGGGAATTTTACGGGATGAACACTTTTGACCAAGCATTAGCCCACTTGTACAAAGAGGGGGCTATTGACCTGGAAACGGCTCAGTCCGCCGCCACCAGCCCTGATGCTATTATGTTGGCTATCCGCGGTGTAAGCGGCAGTTTGGATGCGGTGAACGAATAGTATGCGCACAAACGGATATTTAATTGCTATTGACGGTACTGCCGGAACGGGTAAATCCTCGGTGGGGTGTGCGGTGGCCGCACATTTGGGATACGGCTTTTTAAGCACGGGGGAAATGTACCGTGCTTTGGCCTATAAGGTGTTTGCTAAAAAAATTAATCCCGAGGACCACGATGCGGTGTTGGAAGCCGCCCGCCAGTTGCGCTTTACATTTATGCGCCAGCCGGATGCCAAACTTAAAATGTTCGTGGACGGCGAATATTTGGGCGACAAACTCCATTTAGAAGAAGTCGGCGCGGTTGCCAGCCGCGTTTCCACCAACGGCGAAGCCCGCCGCGTGCTGACTGACAAAATGCGCGACGTAGGCGAGGACGGCGGTATCGTAATGGAAGGGCGGGACGTGGGAACGGTGGTGTTTCCGGATGCGGAAATTAAATTTTATTTAGATGCGTCCGCCGAGGAGCGCGCCAAACGCCGGGTCAATCAGTTAAAGGACGCCGGACAAAAGGCTGATTACAACCAAATTCTAAAAATGATTCAGGAACGCGATTACCGGGACAGCCACCGCGCCGTCAGCCCCTTAAAACCTGCAGAAGATGCTGTGGTAATTGACACTTCTTCCCTTACAATGCAGCAGGTAATAGATGCGGTTTTGGAGAAAATCAAACACTATGCTTCTTAATTTGATAAAATTAATAGCAAGGATTTATTTTAAAACCTTTTACGATTTTAAAGTAGAAGGACTTGAAAATATACCCAAAACGGGTGCCCTGATTATTGCAGGGAACCATTTGTCCAATGCGGATCCGCCGGCTATCGGCAGTTTTGCCGGGTTGGTGCGCGATTCCCGCTTTGTTGCCAAAAAGGAACTGTTTTCCGTTCCCGGGTTGGGGTGGTTCTTCCGCCGGAGCGGATATATTCCTGTGGACCGGGCGCGCTCCATAGATGCGTTTGGTTCGTTGCAATCGGTGGTGCACGCTTTGGAAAAAGGCGAAAGTGTGGTGATGTTCCCCGAGGGAACCCGCAGTAAAACGGGCAAGCCGCAAAAGCCGAAAAGCGGTATCGGGTATTTGGTCTATACGACAGGTGCGCCGGTGCTCCCGGTAAAAGTAGAAGGGACCTTTGGCTGGCCGTGGGTGCGCAAAATCCGTGTGAAATTCGGGACGGTAATGCACTTGAAAAAAGACCCGGCCCTGGACCATAAAGCGCAGTATAAACAATTTGCAAATCAAATAATGGAAGAAATAAATTCAATTAATATCTAACGGAGGTTACGCAGTTCTCCCGCAGGGAAGAACTGTAATAAGGACTTATGACGATGAACGAAGAAATTAAAAATACCGAAGACACAATTAACGAACAAGAAATGACGATGGCCGAGTTAATTGCGCAGCAAGAGTCTTTATCGGAGAAGTTGTACAAAAAAGAAATCGTAGAAGTACCCGTCGTACAGATTAACCAAGATTATATTTTGGTGGATACCGGCGCTAAAAAAGAAGGCGCGATTGCCGTTGCTGAATTTGAAGGCAAAACCCTTCCCGCCGTGGGCGATACCATTTCCGCCGTGCTCGTAAAACGCGGCAGTGATGAACGTCCGTCCATCTTGTCCCATAAAAAAGCCTTGGAATACTTGGGTTGGGACATCTGCAAAAAAGCCTACGAAGCCAAAGAACGCGTAAAAGGTACGATTGTACAGTGCGTAAAAGGCGGTTACATTGTGGAAGTGTTCGGCGTGAACGGTTTTATGCCGCTTTCCTTGTCTGAACTTCACACGGCTTATAAACACTATTTGCCCGTAGGTGCCAAAATCAAAGCCCAAATCGTAGAATTTGCCAAGGAAAAACAGAAACTTATCATTTCCCGCAAGCAAGTGTTGGAGGAGGACGAAGCCGTCCGCCGCGAACAAGTGTTGGGCGAAATTAAAGAAGGCGACGTGTTGCGCGTAGTGGTTTCCAAAGTAGATAAGGACAAATTGTTCTTACGCTTCCACGGCATTGAAGGCGTGGTAAACTTGGAAAATATCGCTTGGAAAGAACCCGAAACGGCTATTTCCAATTTCCGCCGCGGACAGCGCCTCAAAGCCAAACTCTTAAAATTGGATAAAGAAACCCCGAGATTGGAGTTCGGTTTGAAACAACTCTTCTTGAATCCGGCCGATGCGTTGAAACGCCGCTATCCGTATAAGAGTTCCGTTAAGGCCGTTATTACCAAAGTAGATGCCGAAAACGGTGTAGAATGCACCATTGGCAAAAATAACACCAAAGGGTTTATCAGCCCCTTTGAAATGGGACGCGACTTTACCGCCAAGGAAGGCGACACCATTACGGCGCTCGTAGTCGGTGTGGATCCGGAAACCTTTACGGTGAACCTCTCCGTCAAGAAATACGACCAAGTGCAAAACCGCAAAGTGGTCGCCCAGTATTTGAAACAGGCCCCGCGCCCGACCCTCGGTCAGTTGTTGCAGGACTCTTTCAAAACCACTTCTGACGAAGAAAACAAATAAGTTAGATATTATTGAATCCAAACCCGGAGCATACAACCTATGCCCCGGGTTTTTTGTTGGATAACATAAGGCCGAGGCCCCAAGGAACTTCTGTCTGGGGTTTGTTGTTATAAATAGAAAAGTAGATTTCTTTCAAAATGGCTCTGATTTTAAGAAAAACAAATTCCTGCCCCCTGCGGACAGCCAAATTCCGCAGAGATGACAAAAAACAAAGACTGTTATTTATTTGGTGAGGCGGGCCCAGAGGGAACCCTTTTCAGTTGCGGTCGGCAGGCTTTCTTTGGGCAAAACACCCAACAAAATGTCTTTATCGTCCACCACGGGCAAGGAGTCTGTTTCGGCTTGTAAAAACAATTCGCGGGCCTGTTTTGCGCTATCTTGCGGGTGCAAAAAAATAGCCGGGCTCATCACACTGCCGCAAACAGATTGGGCGGTATAAAAAGCCAACTCGGCGGTGCGGATAAATCCTTTTAATTCGCCGTCTTTCCCGGTAACGTAGCAAACCGCAGGCAATTTTTTGCGCGGCAAACTTTTCAGCCGCTCAATCAGCGCGGAGAGTTTGCTTTCCGTACGGACTGCCACAAAATCCGTACGCATCAGCCGGCCTGCGCTGTCGGGAGAAAAGGAATTGGCTTCCGTTAGCAGTTTTACAAAGGCGGGTTCCAACGCAGCGGACAGGCGCTCGCGGTACGGGGTGGAAAATTCCTTCCACAATTTAGCCGCCTGCTCCACATTTAGCCTCGCCAAAATATAGGAGGCTTGTTTTAACGGCAACCGCCGCAAAACAGCCGCCGCCTTCGGCGGGTCCATTGGGTTTAGGCAACTTACCACCACCTGCGCTTTAAGCGGGCCGATTAATAGCAAGACTTCGTGCGTCGCCAAAGAAGCCAGCGCACGGGCGGCCTCTTGCGGAGCCGCCAAAATAAATTTTTCAGTTATTACGCCCGCCAAGGCGTGCATAGGAGCGTTCATTTAAATTATCCTCTGTTAATTTATTATAATAAATTAACGCCCGATAAGGCCAAACTGTGAGGTGAAACTATGTTTTTTAATAAGCCTTTTCACGCCGTAACTTTTCAAGATGTAGTGCAATTCTGCCGCCGGGGACTGCCCGAAGGCAAACAGTTAGATTACAAATATATTATGCCCAAGAACCGCGAAAAATTCGCCAAAACAATTGCGTCGTTCGCCAATGCCTTGGGCGGCCTTATCATTTTGGGAGTGCAAGACGACCGCAACGACCGCCCCAAACCGCCCTTTACCGGGATTGCGTACCACGAAAAAATGCGTAACTCTATTGAGGACGTTATCCAAGTATATATTGACCCGATTGTATTCGTGGATATTAACATTTGCGTAAGCCCGCACGGGGACAGGATGTTCGTCCTCATCAATATTCCGCAAAGCAACTTAACCCCGCACCTGGTCGGCCCGTCCAAACGGGCGTATATCCGCACCGGGCAGAGCAGCCGGCCGGAAATAATTGTTCACCCGGCTAAACTGCCGTGGCTGTTGGACCACCGCCAAAAATCCGAGCGGTTGCGGCATATCCTGTATGATAAGGCCGAAAGCCATTTTGATAATTACTTAAAAACTATGAACGTTTCCGCCAACGGCGAAACGGTCTGCACTTTATCTCTTTTGCCGCTGTACCCGGACGAACCTTTGACCGATTACAAAAAATTGCCCGAAATGATAGCAGCATCTTCTTCCCGCGCCCCCTACGGCACAATGGCAGACCCGGACTATCCGCTCCGGCCGGTGCAGGACGGCGTGGCGGTAATTTCCAACACGCGCGGCGTATATAAGATGAGCGAGTTTAACGATTACGGCCTGATAATGAATAAGCAAATTGCATCCCGGGAGGAAATATTTAACGGCCACACCGCCAAAACCGTGCGCATAGAAGTATTGGCGCAAAATGTAACGCTCTTTCTGCTCACCGCGCGCAAATTTTTAACCCGGCTTGCCTTTGGCGGACCGTTGTATTTCCGCTTTAAAATGAACAACACGCGCGCTTTGCGCGCCCTTTTCGGCAAGCGGCAGGCCACCGTACTGGAAGATTATTTGCGCCTGGATAGGGAAATTACACTTTCCGATTTAGACGCCCGCCTGCCGGAGTTGCTGGCTAATGTACTGCAAGAAGCGGCTTGGTCGCTTGGTTTGCGTACCGAATCAAACGAAATTAAGGACTTAATTAAAAATACCTTGGGAGAAGCCAAATGAGTGAAATTTTTTACTCTACCGACCCTAATTTTTGCCCGCATTGTAAACATATTCCGTGCATCTGCAACCAACTGGGCGCGCCCAAAAAGCAAACCGAACCGGTACGCGTGCGCTTTGTAAAAAATACCAAGGGCAGTGGAACAACAGTAGTGGAACGTCTGCCGCTCCACCCGCAGGGAAAGGAAGAGTTACTTAAAAAAATGAAAAAAGCCTTGGGATGTGGCGGCACGATAAAAGAAGGACATTTGGAAATACAAGGCGATAAAAAACTGCGCGCGGCGCAAATTTTGGAAAAAGAAGGCTACAAAGTCCGCATTTTATAAAATTATGATGAAGGGTTTTACACTAATTGAACTGTTGGTCGCCGTACTTATTATCGGCATTTTGTCCGCGGTTGCTGTTCCGTATTATTACAACGCGGTAGAAAATGCGCGCATTACGGAAGTGGTGCTTTTATGGGGACGGCAAAAAAACTTTGCAAACGGACGTTTTATGAGTGTGGAACAGGCGGCCCGGCTGACGGAACAAATTAAAAAGGCAAATTTAAAATATTTCACGGGTGAGGCCGTCTGCCGCCCGGAAAATAACGAAGATATCCCCTGTTGGGAAGCCGTTTTCACGCAAACCGCACCAAGTCCGCACGCCCGCTACCAACTGACGACTGCCAACAATTTTATGGATTTGGCCTGTATTGGGCTGAACCGTGCAGGCGAAAATTTTTGCGAGGGGCAATCCCGCCAATCCGCCCCACGCGAAATAGACGGCAAAAAAGCCTATATTATTAGATAAGCCTGCGCCCACAAGGGGCCGGATTTATCGTTATTAAATTAGAGGTCATCCTGCATTGCCGCCCATACCGCTAGGCATCACCCCGTAGTGTTTCTGTATGGGGTCTATTGATAGGTTTTAGGACCTACTGCTTGGGTCGTTGGTCGTTTATAAAAACAAAAGGTCATACTGGAAGGTTTCTGGACAGGAAGTGTTGTTATTAAACAAGCAGGTCATCCTGAACTTGTTTCAGGATCTACCGATTGTGTTGTTTGTTGTACCCGTTTGATGTGCTATTTTTAAAGTGTTCTTATATCAAATTTGCCGTTAATTAAATTAGGGGATGGTGCCATTTCCCTAATAAGACGGGGAAAAATGCAAAAAACAGTTGACATTTGCCCCAAAAGTTGCAAAAATTTAAGAGTATAGGTTCGGCGTCTGTTTATTTTTATAATCAGCCGCCGTTCCGTGCGCATTGTTTTTGGCGCGGAAAAGATTTGTAAAAAATATAATTTTTAGACGGGAATTAAGTCCCCAAATGGATACATACACAATGAATAGAATTAAAAGTTTAATCCGGGTTTTATCGGGCCGGACGGTGCTTCGCGCCGTTTTGGCTTTGTTGTTAGTCGCGGCTTGCTCGCCGCTGTTTGCCCAACGCGCCGACGTAAGAAGCGCAGGGGTGTATTATCAAGACGGTTCCAAGATGAAAACTAGTACCACCACTGGCGAGGTAACTGGCGGTTCCGACAAGGTATATTGTAACTGGGGTACAGGTGTTATTTCGACGGATAATAATCGTAGTTTTACGATCAAGCCGTACCCGTCTTCAAATGCAAATAAGCACGATCCGTGGGTAAGTTCGGCCTTAATTGAATACGACCAGCCTTATCCGGCTCCTACGGAAGAAAACAAATACCCCAACCATTGTTTAGCCTTGTGTATGCAGGTTGTTTGCACCAACAGACCTATGGCGCAGGCTACTTATTCTATTGCGTTTCCGTTGCAGAATATTACTTTTGATATCGTCAAATACTATAACGGCAAAAATATTAAAGATGTGGAAGGCACCCCGGCTATCCGCTCTATTGATTTATATCCGGATATCAACAAGAATACCGCTAAATGTGGTTCTTATCGTTGTCCGGGCGGATCTGATTCTGGTTACACTTGTACTGCTCCTCTTTATGAAAAACGTGGGAGCACTTGTTATTATTTAGGTTCCGGTACTGTTGCTTCGGGGGAATGCTCTGATGATTTAAGCACTGATAAAGATGGAAACTGCGCCAATAAGAACTGTAACTATATTATTTTTAACAATGACGGGCAGCCTTCTGGCTCGGAAATTCCTTTCTGTGCTGCGTGGGACGGTTCTTACGATATTGCGGGCGAATTTGGTAAATCCAATGGGGATTTTGCCTTCCGCGCCACCGTGGCGACGGACTTCCCCGGCGATAACGTAGCCGTAGATAAAATTGAATTTAACTCCACGATTGCCTACCCCGGCGAAAACCAAATCCCGATACAGGTGGACGTAACCAACGTACATACTGTGCGCAGCACTCCTACCGTAGTGGGGGATATTACCGCTGTGCCGGCCCAACCCTACACCTTTGCTTATCGTTTGAGCAAAGACGCGGATGTTCGTATCGCTATTTTGGATGCTTCCAATAGCGACAATACTAATTACGGCGCCACCAATACGGAAGATCCTATTAAAGGTCAGGCCCAAATCGTTCGCACCTTGGTTGATTGGCAGCCGCGCGTGGGCGAAGGGTTGAAAGGGGTGGAAAGCGATAAGCAAATTGTAGAGTCCGACTCGTGGGACGGTCGCAGCGACAGCGGTATGCTCCTGCCCGCGGGCAACTATATTGCCGCTATCCAAGCCAAAACGCAGGACGAGTGGCCGGGCATTGATTTCTCCCGCGCCGTTACGCGCCAAGTTTCCTTGGACCCCTTGAAATTGACGGATATTGCCGTTACGGGTCTGAACAAAAAATCTACTGCGTACGCTTCTATTAGTTACGTTCCGACGGAAGCGTCCAAGGTATATTGGAATATTTACACGCCCGGCACTACTTTTGACGGTGGCACCTCAGGCACGAATACGATTAACACCAATTCCTCCCAACCTACGGGTACGGCTCCGGCGCTTGTAGCGAATACCGGAACCTTGGTGTATAGTTCTGCCGAGGACCGCACCAGCCGTATGAATTTTACCTCCAAGTGGGACGGTCTGTGCGGCGTTGAAACGGGTTGCACGCGCACCTATGCCAAGGGCGAAAAAATGTCTGACGGCTCTACCTGCCCAGATGCTACCTGCAAAGAAGCCTTTGCTTATGGGGCCCCGATGCCGGACGGCAACTATGTATATGTGCTGTGGGCGGAAATTCCGTACAACGGCTGCTATTACAACGCCTTGGGCGGCAATGCTAATACCCCGAGATTTGATGCCGGGGCTGCTTGCGCGGCCAGCGAAGCCAACAACAATAAACAATTTACGGGTGTAAAAACCCTCAGTTACTACACGGGCCAGGTGGCTATTGAACGCGGATTTGTGGATATCACTATTCAGCCGGTCAGTTATTCCACCGTGGGTTCCAGCCCGACCGCGTACGGTTTGGACCCGTTCATCTTTAAATATTCTATCGTGCGCGAAGCCAATGTGGTAGCCAAAGTTACCAACTCGGCGGGTGTGGATGTGAAATACTTAACACCCAAAACAGGTATTACGCAGGTTGCCCAGCAGATGAATACGCTGTCTTGGGACGGACGCGACGACCAAGGCCGTATGGTAACCCCCGGTACCTATATGTTTGTAGTGGAAAGCAAAGATGCTATGTTCCCGGCGGTAACCAACAAAGCCTCTGCCGTGTTCCCGGTGGATATGTACCGCGTGGTGGATGTAGCCACTACGGATGTGTATGGCGATAGTGATGCCAAGGCGACGATTTCCTATATGTTGTCCAAGGCGATGAACGTACAAATCAACATCTATAATAAAGATGTCGTCATCCCCGCCTACAACACCAAGGGTGGCGATTACAGCGATTTTGTGGTAAATGCCTCTACCTGGGCGACGGGTTACGCCGCCAACTTGGCGAGTGTAGATGTGTATGAAACGGGTGTAACCACTCCGTTTGCGACATTGACGAATCCTGGTATTGGTACGACCACCAACCTCACAGGTACGGCTAACCCTTATACGCGCGATACGGTAACGGTGGTGGAAAACCCGAACTATGTGGTGGGTTCCACGGTTACGACGGAACTGCAATACTATGTAACTTTGAAGCGCGAAATCGGTACACTCTCCACGGGTGTAACCTCTTGGCCGCCCCGTATTTGTAACAAAACGACGGATGCTGCTGTGTTTGCTGCGGCGGGCTATGTGGACCCGGCCCAAGTAGCGGCGAAAGATACTAAATGTATCTATGTAAACGATACCACTTTTACCAACTACCCGGCCAATGCCCAAGATGCGGCCGCAGGTAAGTTGGATGTGCGTTTGCAGCCGATTAAAACCTTTGACCGCACTTCTACCAAGACGGGCGACGGCATTATGATTACCGAGGAGTGGGATGCGGTGTCTTTCTACAACCCGACCTCTACCCAGCAGCCCGGCGCGTGCAAAGGCAAAACGAATTTGAAAGACTGCCCGTACGAAACAGTGCCGGACGGACAATATCCGTTCTTTATCTCGGCCCGCTCCAACGAACCGTTTGACCGCTATTATGCAGAGTCCGGCGAGAAAGATGCAGCCAATAAAGACTATATTCCGGGCGCTCCGTTTAAAACTCCTGCCGAAGTAAAACAGGAACCTTTCTGGTACGCTACGGATAAGGTGTCCAGCAAGATTAATATTACCCGCGGTTCGGTGTATTTCTTGGACGGCTCTACAACGGTATATCCCAATGCCCCGCAGTTGTTTAATGCTTCTACGGGCCCGGTGTTTATCCCGCCGTACGAAATTGATTTCTCCGTTTCCCGCGCGGCAACGGTAGAGGTCGCCATTGTGGCCTTGAAACCCAATATGTGCTACGACACTACCGGCAAGTTGACCGAGCGCAACGCCGCCGCCGGAGCGGTATGCAAATACCTTTCCACTACGACGATTGCCAATACGGGCAACTTTGACCCCAACACCGTGCGCAAAGTGTATTGGGACGGTACGGATAACAACGGTGTTTACGTCAAGCCGGGCATTTACGAGGTCCGCTTGATTGCCAAAAACTACCCGGATCCGCACCTCTATCAAGAAACGGTTAAGGTTATCCGCATTAATGCCGACTTGTTAAAAGTGTTTGACCTCTTGGAAGCGGACGGTTATGCGCTTAACCAACGCGATACGGATATGAAGATTGGTTACCAGATTTCCGTTCCGATGAAAGTGGCTATCCAAATCTTTAAACCCGGTACCACGATTTACGATTACCAAAAGGGCACCTTGCGTAACCCCACGACGGGTACGGAAGTGAAAGATATCCACGAAGTATTGGTAAAGGCCATTGTGGGTATCCGTCCCGCCACCACGCTTATTGAAGAAGTGTGGGACGGCCGCGACTATGCCCAGCAGGAAGTGCCGGACGGTACATATCCGTTCCGCTTCGTAACGGCGCTTAACTCCGCCGATATTGACAGCGTAACCGGCGAAATTTTAGGCTCGGATGATACCTCGGCTGATGCCGCCAAGTGGAGCATTGAAAAAGTGGCCGATACTTACCAGTATCAAAACTTGCACAAAGCCACGGTAGCCATTGGCGACGGGCGCTTTGTCTGCGAAGATTGGGAAAAGACGGTTATCTTCTATCCGAACCCGTTGCGTGTAGCCAGCAAAGGTACGCTGGAAATTACCAAAATGCCGGTGCCCGGTACGGTATCTATTAAATATTTCAACTTGGCGGGCGATTTGGTGCGCGACAGCAACTATACCTGCGTGGATGCCAACAACTACCAGGTAACTATGGGCAGCAGTTTGCAGTTCAACCCGGATAATACACCGGAAGGCTCTGTAAAACTGGATAACGACGGTTTGGATGCGTTCCCCAATATCCGCAACGCAGCCCTGCGCTGCAAATGGGATAGAACCAACCAACACGGCAAAAAGGTTGCCCGCGGTGTGTATTTCGGCCTGGTAGATTTTAGAGCCCAAAACGGCCGAGAGCATTGCCAGAAAGTTGTAAAGATTTTGGTTCCGTAACTTAACAGCCCTTGGGGCAAAACCCCAAGGGCCTGCGGACATTGTGCCGCTAGTGCCGTAAATAGAGCCGGGTGTCCGGCAGAAACAGATTTATGAATATAAGAATAAAAGTTTTAATTGCTTGTTTAACGGTCGGTCTTTTAAGCGCAGGCGCACAGGCGGAATCTATCAATTCCAATGCCGGTACTAGCGCGAGCGCGTTTTTAAAGATTGACGCCGGCTCCCCCAGAGCCCAGGCATTAGGTAATGCCTATGTGTCTATTGCGGACGGCCCGGAAGCCTTGTTCTGGAACCCGGCGGGTGCCGCTTCTGCCTCTACGCGCGAACTCCAATTTGCGTATTTGGACTATTTACAGGGTTATAAAGCGCGCACTTTGGCTTATTTGCAGCCTATTGGCAAAACCATTATCGGTGTAACGCTGAACTATATGGATATGGACGGATTTGATTTTCGCGGAGATCGTGGGGAATTACAGCCCGAAGTCGGTGTTCCGGTGCAGAACTTTGTGGGCGGTCTTTCTATTGCCCGCGGGTTCTTCAACCAAAAACTCCAAATCGGTGGTACGGCCAAGTATATCAGCGAAAAATTGGATACCGACCGCTATGATAACGTCGGTTTTGATGTAGGGGCCAAGTTGCGCCTTGTCAACTGGTTGGGTCTCGGCGGTGCGCTTGTAAACATTGGCGATAAAGAAGAAATGCCGCGCGGTTTGCGCTTGGGTGCCGATTTGAATACCCGTTATTTTACCGTGTCCGGCGAATATATGAAATACCGCGACGATAAAGCCCGCTATGGCGTTGGCTTGGAAGTGCACATCCCTGAGGATATGCTTCAAGTGGCCCGTTTTGATTTGCGTGTAGGTTACTATACCCGCACGAATACGGGCACCAACGAAAAAGATTCTTGGGTGGGCGATTTAGGTCTGGCTGAAACCTCTAAGGTTTCCTTCGGGTTCGGTATTTACAGTTCCGAATTGTTTGGTTACGGGGCGTCTATTGATTATGCCGTTACGCCGTTTGGCGCGCTGGGCACCTCGCAGCAGATTGCGTTGGCTATCCAGTTTTAATGTATGAAGAATATCTATGAAAGAAAAACTTTTTTAAACAAAAAGGGCCAAACTGCGGTAGAATATATCGTAACGGCGGCCGGGCTTTTAACGGCTCTCATTTCTTTCTATGTGTTGTATTCCCATTTGGTGCCGCAGCAGTTTGACCAAGGGGCTAAAATAATTTTGTCGGATTATGATGCAAATTAAATTTTAAAAAATCAGGAGGACGTTATATGAAGTTTATCGTTGCTTTACAAAACAAAATGGACGCCCTGAAAGCGCAAGCTTTGGGTTGCCTGAAAAAGAAAGAAGGGCAGAACACGATTGAATACGTATTGATGCTCGTCGTGGTCGTGGGTGTAGCCGGTTTGGCCGGTGTGCTCATTAAGAAGTTTATGCCGGATTTGTTTGAACAAGTAAAAGGCAAAATCACCGGCAGCATGAGCGAAATGTAATTTGGAGCCGTATGAAACTTTTTCGTAGGAAGTGTGGGCAGGTAACTGCGGAATTAATGCTGATTTTGCCGGTATTTATGCTACTGATTTTCTTTGTGCTTGAATACGGCAATATCGCATACCACACGATTATTATCAACCACGCTTCCTATGAATTTGCCCGTATCGGCTCGCTGGTGGCTGTTAAAAAGCCCAGCGGAAGACCGGACAGAACGGTCATCACGCAGAAAATAAACCACGCAAAAACGCGGGTTTTTGGCTCAGATGCCGGACGGGTGGGGGTAAACGTAAAGGTGGAAACTACCGGCGTGGACCCTATGTACAGAAAGCACCGCCACGAGGAC
>OIYP01000744.1_pt1 | contig 19769 bp, 11 predicted proteins | sample 1588261 | NCBI WGS metagenome assembly OIYP01 (sample SAMN03283293) | human gut metagenome | biome: human-associated habitat; material: feces | host: Homo sapiens | place: Peru | collected 2012
CTCGCCGTTGACGCAGAAGGCGGCCTCCGTGCCCAGCCGCAGGCGGATGCGGTCGATGACATAGCGGTCGTAGAAGTCGCGCGTGTTGGGGGCCTCTCTGAAGATGCGGAATCCGAAGTCGGCCGCCAGGCCCACGCCGAGCCCCTCGTTGTTGACACCGAGATAGAGCGTGCCGCCTTCAGCGTTGAGGAAACCGCAGACGACTTCCAGAATCTTGCGCGTCTGCTGGTCGAGGTCGTCGTGCATGTTGTTGTCGGGCGGAAAGACGATGCTGGTCTTGAACTCCGTGTGCAGGTTCTCCTCGCCGAAGTGGCTCAGGTCGGATTCTTTCTCCTTGATGTTGAGCAACTCATTGATTTTCGTGTGGACGCCCTTCTGTCCTGCCTGCAGCTTGAACTCGCCGAGCAGGTTGTAGGTGAGGACGAGCTTGGCCAGCCGGCCCAGTGTGGGGTCCTTGGCCTCGTGGGCCGTCCGCCACAGTTCGTCGTTGCGGTCGGCGCGGCGGAGGAAGCTGACCGTCTGGAGGCGGCGGAACTGGATGTAGAGGCCGCGATAGTTCTCGACGAGATTGCTGTTCATCTCGCTGAACTCGCGCAGCTCCTGCCCCTCGACAGCCCCGTTGGCCTCGAAGTGCTGGAGCATCATGATGAGTTTCATGCGGTTGGCATAGTAGTCAGCCTGCCGCTTGTTGGCCAGGAGCAGGGCGATGAGGCGGGCCATGCCGAGGTAGTTGTAGGCCTGCATGTAGTCCGTCGTGGTGACGGCCTTGCGGTCGATGACTTTCATGAGTTCGGCCACATGCCCTTCGGAGAGCAGGTCGTCGGCCTGCATGACGCCCGCCACGTCGGCGTCCGTCTCGGAATCGCCGGGGATGTAGACCTCTCCGTTGGCATACCAGTCCATGAGCTTGCGAAAGGCGTCGGAGACGGTGAAGCGCGTGTCGGGCAACGGGCAGATGTAAGTGGCGGTGTGCCTGCCGGCGCCGTCGTTGACATTGCGCTTGAGCAGGCGGACACGGATGAAATCGCCGCGTTCGAGCACCGGCATGTCGGGCGTGGCGTCGACGATGAAGTTGAGCCCGCTTGCGCTGATGCAGGCGTAAGAGTTGTATTGGTCACTGTAGTTGGTGACCACGCAGTCGTAGTCGTCCTCGAAGTTGACATAGTCCTCGTCATTGATGACCTGGCTCATGACGGTGCGCATGTCGAAGGTCATGACGTCGTTCTCATCGACACTCTTTACCACAGCCTCAAAGAGGTAGGGCCGCCCCTGCCAGTCGCAGAAGCTTTCTATGGAGGCATGGGGATTGTAGTAGACAATATCGGACACACTGAGATAGCCCTCGCCCGCATATTTCTCGTCCTCGATGCGGCAGGAGAACTTGCTGTTGCCGTTGACCGGTGCCACGACGCGGATGAAGACGGTCTCGCCGGCGTCGGGGCGTTGCTTGCGGGCTGCGGCCTGTCTGGGCCTGGCCACCTCGGTGGGGGCGAAGAGGTGGCGCTCCACGTCGTTCCACATGCGCTTGTAGGGCTGCAGGCTAGAGGTGTCCTGCCACTTCTGGAAGTGGAGGCTCTCGGCGAGCCGCACTTGCTGGTTGTGCCAAGGCAGCAAGGCCGCCGGCAGCGCGTTTTGGAGGGTGCGTCTCCGGGCCTGGGTGGGGAAGAGCGTGACGTCTGAGGTCAGTTCGAGCGTCACCGTGTCGCCGACGTAGCGGCGCGCCGAGGCGGCCACGTCGGCCGTTGGCAAGATGCTGGCCGCCTTCTGCGCCATGAGGAGCGGCGAGACGACGTCGGGCCAGTCGAACTCCTTGACCGTGCTCCACTCGCCGGCCACACAGCGGTAGGCCTTTTCGAGCAGGGCCTCGGTGTTGGCGCCCTTGGTGTAGGACAGGTAGCGGTAGAGCAGGGCGCGGTTGAGCAGGGGGTCGAAGCCGGGGTCGGTGAGGCCCTGGCCCAGAAGACTCTGCATGGCTAGGGCCTCGATGGCGTTGTAGATGCAGCGCTGGGTGTCGTCGTCGCCTTCCAGCGAGTCGGCGCTGTCGATGGTGTGCCGGCAGGCGTGAATATAGTTTTCCAGGATGCGGATGAAGGCGTTGCGGAAGGGCGAGGTCTCGCGCAGGGCCGAGTTCTCCGGCTTGCGCACCACGTCGAAGACGCGTGTGATGTGGCTGTCGGCCAGTCCGGTGTGCAAGGCGAGCAGGCACTCCAGGAGCCGCAGCTCGTGCCGGGCGTTATAGAGGTAGCCCGAGAGGCCCAGGCGTCCAAGGATACTGTCGGCGATGCCCTCGGCGCGGCCGTCACCGATGGCCTTGATGGCCTCGACAGCCACGCCGCAGCAGTCTGCCATGGCCGCTAGGCGCTCCTGCATGGCGGCCCGGTCGGCGGCGCTGAGCGGGCGGAGCAGGTTCGAGCCCTCAAGCACGTGGAGACAGAAGGCCGCGATGGCCTCGGCGCGCGCCAGTCCGGCGGCGGTGTCGGGCGCCGAGGCCACGTCATGGATCAGCCGGGTCTGGGCCGCTCCGGCAAAGCCGGCCGGCGTCTCCAGGAGAAAGTCGACCAGCCGGTCGTCGCAGCCCATCGCCGTGCAGGTCGCCTTCATCCGCTGGCCGAGCAGTGCGAGCTGGTTCTTGTCTGTCTTGATATACTGGAACTCGAGTTCGAGGCGGATGTCGCGGATGCGCTTCACCTTGCAGACGATGCGTGCGCCGACTTCCAGGGGCGGGCATTCCTGTAGGCGGGTGAAAAAGCCGTAGCCGTCTATCACCTCATAATAGCCCGCAGGGCGGTGATCAGACCTGACGCAGAACTCATAAGACTGGCCCTCCTTGTAGCGGGAGCACAGATAGGGCTGGTAGTCCTGCTTGATCTCCAGCACGTGGCCATCCGCGCCGAGCTTGATGACGCAGGGCAACTTGTCTGGCGTGGGCTCTTCAAACTGGAACGCAATCTCCCTGACGGGATAGTCACGCCCGCCGTATTCGACGATGAACTTGTGTTGTTCCTCCACACGCCCTTTGACGGGCAGCACGACATTTATCATATGGCATTCTTCTTCAAATCATGTGACAATATAGGTTGGCAGACGGTGCACAGGTGTGTGCCGGCCTCGGGATGGGGGTCTTGCCGCTCTGTAAAGTTAGGCTCTTTTTCGCAGACCGGCGCACTCCCGTCGGATAAAGACTATGAAAATGCCGCATTTTCTGTCGCTGGGGCGCATCGGGTGCCCTGACGGCGGCCCAATGTCGGCTGAAATGCGTAACTTTGTCCCCCGAAAACAAGAATCACAAATATCACATATCAGCATCATGGCAAAGAAAGCACTCCTCATGATCCTCGACGGCTGGGGCATCGGCAAGCACGACAAGAGCGACGTCATCTACGAGACGCCGACACCGTTCATCGACAGCCTCAACGCCAAGTACCCCCACTCGCAGCTTCTCGCTTGCGGCGAGAACGTGGGTCTACCCGACGGACAGATGGGCAACTCAGAAGTCGGGCACCTCAACATCGGTGCCGGCCGCATCGTCTACCAGGACTTGGTCAAGATCAACCGCGCCTGTGCCGACGGTTCCATCCTCAAGAATCCCGAGGTGGCCAGCGCCTATGAGTATGCCAAGCGCAACGGCAAGGGCTTCCACCTGATGGGCCTCACCTCCACCGGCGGCGTCCACTCCTCGCTCGACCACCTCTTCAAGCTCATCGAGATCGCCAAGCAGTACGGCATCGCCGACAGGACTTACGTGCATTGCTTCATGGATGGCCGCGACACCGACCCGAAGAGCGGCAAGGGCTTCATCAGCAGTCTTCAGAAAGTCTGCGACGCCAACGGCGCCCACATCGCCTCCGTCATCGGCCGCTTCTATGCCATGGACCGCGACAAGCGCTGGAACCGCATCAAGGTGGCCTACGACCTGCTCGTCGAGGGCAAGGGACGCCGCGTCACCGACATGGCAGAGGGCGTGCAGAGCTGCTACGACTCAGATTCTGAAGATCACAAGAACACCGACGAGTTCATGGAGCCGCTCGTCAATGCCGCCGTCGACGGCCGCATCAAGGAGGGCGACGTCGTCGTCTTCTTCAACTACCGCAACGACCGCGCCAAGGAACTCACCGTCGTGCTCACGCAGCAGGACATGCCCGAGGAGGGCATGCACACGGTTCCGGGCCTGCAGTTCTACTGCATGACGCCCTACGACGCCTCGTTCAAGGGCGTGCACGTCCTCTTCCCGAAAGAGAACGTCGAGAACACGCTCGGCGAGTATCTGGCCAGCAAGGGCCTCAAGCAGCTCCACACCGCCGAGACCGAGAAATACGCCCACGTGACCTTCTTCTTCAACGGCGGCCGCGAGAGCGCGTTCGGCGGCGAAGACCGCATCCTCGTCCCCTCACCCAAGGTGGCCACCTACGACCTGAAACCAGAGATGTCGGCCTACGAGGTCAAGGACAAGCTCGTCGCTGCCATCAAGGAGGACAAGTACGACTTCATCGTGGTCAACTTCGCCAACGGTGACATGGTGGGCCATACGGGCATCTACGGTGCCATCGAGAAGGCAGTCCGCGCCATCGACGCCTGTGTCAAGGACGTGGTGACGGCCGCCAGCGCCACCGGCTACGAGACCATCATCATCGCCGACCATGGCAACGCTGACTATGCCGTCAACGATGACGGTACGCCCAATACCGCCCACTCGCTCAATCCCGTACCCTTCATCTACGTCACGGACAACACGCATGCCCGTGTGAAAGACGGTGTCCTGGCCGACGTGGCCCCCAGTATCCTGCACATCCTCGGCCTGCCGCAGCCTGCCGAGATGACGGGCCACGACCTCATCGAGGACTGAGCCCGCCGGCGCCCCCGCGCCGATACTGGCACTGAGGCGTCTTCGCGCTGTATAATAAAGTCCCTGCCGCACCCAACCCGTGCGACAGGGACTTCTTTCGATCTCCGCCTGTGCCGGTGCCTGCCGTCACAGATCTGGCCTGCGGTCATCCCGATTATCCCCAATCGTTCATCAGATTTGAGTTTAACACGGCTTGCTTTCGGCGCCCGGAAGCCGTATCTTTGTACCAGAGGAAATGGCTATCCCACGCGGATAGCCGTTTTTTATGCCCAATGGCAACCGATATCGCCACCATATGGCAAAATCGGGGCCGTTTTTTCGGGTAACTTCCCTAGGCCCCGGTAAAATTTGCTCCGAGCTAATTCGGATTTGCCCTAGGAAAGTTCCGCTGAAGTCCCGCTTTAACACTTCGAATCCGTCTGAAGGTTAAATAAGTTAAGGTAGCGTTCCGGCCATCGGCGCGAAAAGGTGAAGCGACGGGTGGCGCGGTGCTATGTTATGGGGGATTTTGTCGGTGCGTTATATCGCCTCCGCTGGAGGCTTCTGCCGCGCACCATTCGTACTTATTGCTGTCCGGTTCGCCTTGCCTTTAAGCCGCCAAGCTCAATAGGAAAAGCGTGGGTAGAGATAGCCATTTTACCGGACAGCAATAATTCTATTTATGCAATTCAAGGAATTTGTACCCGTTGAAGTGCACCAGGTGGTCGGGGGCATCTGCTATCCATACTTCGGTCTCCCAAGCTATGTCCATCACCCAGCGGCGAAAATCCTTTCTGTCGGCAAATGCAGTGATGAACACACAACAGGCTTGGCAGTCTTGCAGTTTTGTTTTCAATCGTTCTACACGAGTCTCGCTCATCGGCCCGGTGCTGTGAACAGCTTCAATGAGGAACAGGAGATTCTTGTCTTTGCTGTAGGCCACGACGTCTGGCAGCTCATTGTGGCCCAGGTCGAAAAAGCCGATGGCTTCCAGCTGCTCCTTGTCCATAAACAGGTCTTTGTCTGTCGTGTCTCCGATATAGAGCACAGTGGCTCCCATGCCGAAACGGGGCAGGAAATCCTCAACAATGTGCTTTTGCAGTGCATTGTGGGCTCCGGCTGAAAGCGACAATGTCATCCCCGTTGGCAAGTGTACCGGTACGCTAGCCTGTTTCTGTCTGTTGTCCAGCATTTCCTGTTGCTCGGCTATGGCACGCTTGCATTCTTTCAGTTCCGCCTGCCAAGCCGGTGTGCCATATGCGCGCAACAGCGCTGCAAAGGGGACACTGGCTGCATAGCCGCGTGTGGGGTTGTTTGTCGCTTGTATGTCATAAGCGGATGAATTGATGACCAATCCAGCCTGCACAGGTAGCAGAAGATCCTTTCGGCGGATGTCATCGTATGAACCGAGGGAGATGCTCTCTCCATAATGGGCATTCATGAAAGAGATGATGTCCTTAGTACGCATAAACTGGGTACACGCGGTGGCCTCTGCAAGGCAGTTCTTTATACCGGCCACTGCCATGCAGGCTTCAGCCATGCGCTCAGATTGGCGGTCTGTCATGTTGTTGACAGGCAGTCCCAACTGCCTCAATGTGTCCAGCATCGAAACTATCAATTGTCTGACAGCCTCCGGTTTGCGTCTCGTTTTTTTAGCTTGCATGCCAATCACTGAATAATGGTTGATACATTCGGTTGAGGGTTGCGATGCTCTCTCCGGAACGTGCCTCAGCATGGTAGTTTTCTTTTATGGCAGAAGCCAGCCTGTAGGCCAGCAGCGGGGGAACAGCGTTTCCTATTTGTGTGAACTGCTGTGTTTCATTGCCACAGAATTCAAACCAATCGGGGAAACTCTGTAGACGCGCGGCCTCGCGCTGCACGATACGGCGACGGCGTCCGTCTTTGAGGCGTACACGCTGCATGTCGCTCGTTGCGCCGCACAGGTTGCGGCAAGTGAGCGTACGTGCGGGGCGATCGGCATAGAGGTCGCGTGGGTTGATGCAGGCCGACGCCTTCTCATATTTCGCAATATATTCGTCCTGCGCCGGTGTGAGAAAGTGAGAACCTTCTGGCACAGTGTACATCATGTCGCCGATGGCCTCACCTACCGTAACACGCTTCATCTCTACGTGGGGAAAGGAGAATGAGGAGCGGTGACCGACTACAATGAGCCGTTCGCGGTTCTGAGGTACGCCATAGTTGACAGCGTTGAGGCACCTCATCTCCAGAATGTAACCCAAATTGCGCAACTCGGCCAGTATCAGTTCCAAGTACCATTTGTGGGAGAACATGAGATTGCGCACGTTCTCAAACAGAAAGACCTTCGGCTGTACGCGCTTCACTGCGTCTATGAATATAGGAAAACCGTCACGTGCGTCTTTCATGCCTTTCTGGCTACCACGCACACTGAATGGTTGGCAGGGTGGCCCACCTATGATGATGTCGGCTTCCGGATAGTCGAAGCCAACCTCAAGCTGGCACAGGTGGCAGGAACCGAGCAGGTTGCGGTTGTATGTATCGACGGCCGATGGCATATACTCATAACCTATCGTTCTGAAGCCCGCAGCCTCAAAACCAAGTGACAGTCCTCCGCATCCGGCAAAAAGGTCAAGCACGGTAGCGTCTTCTGTGAGGCGTGGGCGCAATGTGTCATTTATATATTCTGTATACATGGTTTTCTTACTGTGGATACAAAGTTAGGGGTATCGGGCTACATGGCAAAAAACCTATGACCGGATTCTCTGAAAAGCCATCGTCCTTTTCGCCTCACATCTCCACCTCCACCTCGGCGGTGAAGCAGCGGCGTGGGTCGTTGAGTTCCAGAAGTGAGCGCGCCATGGTGGCGGCGGTGCGCCGCAGGCGGCCCTTGAAGAGCACGCGGCCCTGATGGGTGACGCTGACGGGGCGGTCGAGGTCGAGCAGGTCGTCGTTGAGGCAGACAGTGAGGCGCCGGTAGTCTGAGGAGAGGATTTCCACCTCGCCCCGCTCTGGGTGCAGGCGCACTTCGACGCGCATGCCGTGGCGGGCGTCGCGGGGTCTCACCTTGAGCCAGTAGAACGCCGTGCGGCACACGTCCTCCTGCCGCCAGACGATATGCGCCGGCAGCGGGTCGCGCCGGTAGCGGGCCATCCAGGCGATGGCGGCGGTGTCCTGTCGCTCCATCCAATGGCCCTTTCCGGTGACGATGTGTGTCTCGTGGACATAGCCTTCGGGACAGGCGCGCTGGAGCGAGTCCATGACGCGCCCCTTGGCTGCGGCCAGGCGGTTGCGGTCGTAGGCGGTGTCGAGCTCACCCATCCATATCATGAACGGCACATGGAGCAGGTTGACCTGTTCGGCCTCACCGGGGTGCCCGGCCATCATCGCGGCCGCGGCCCAACGGTCGGCCATGCGGGGCGCCATACGCCACACCCCGTCGCCGCCGGCCGAGTAGCCCAGCAGGTAGACCTTGTCGGGGTTGACGCTGTCGCGCACGATGGCGGCGGCGATGAGCCGCTCGAAGAGGGCGTCTATGCCGGGCTGGAACCACATGTTCCAGTTGTCCCATGGGGCGCGCGGGGCCACGTAGACGCCTTCGGCGGGCTTGTAGAGGTGCTTCTGGTTTTCCCATTGCTGGTCGTTGACGGCAGTGGCGGTGTTGCCGCCGCCGTGCATGGAGATGTAGAGGCTGCGGCCGTCGGCGGGAGCTGTGCCGTAGACGCGGCGGTCGAAGCGCAGGTGCAGGCTGTCGATGCGTATGTCGCGGTCGGCCCAGTCGCGGGCGGTCTGCCGTGCGACGCCGGCGCACCAGGCGGCGGTGAGTGTGTCGCGTAGGGCGGCGGCTTGCCGGCGCGACAGCCTGTGGCTGGCTGCGCGGTCATAGGCGAGGCGCTCCAGCCCCTCGCTGTGCAAGGCCCGGCAGATGCGGCCGACACCCTGTGCCAGGAGCACGGCCGGCGCCAGTGCGGCAATGGCGAGGAGCAGGAGACTCAGTGTTGGGATTCTCATCGTCGGACTCATTTCAGGTAGTCGTCGAAATAACGGGTGATGCGCTCGTGGAGGTGCACCATGTCACGGCCCATCATGTTGTGGCCGTCGCCGGGATAGACAAAGTAGTCTGGCTGTGTGCCGGCGTCCTCACAGGCACGGAGAAAGGCCAGGTTGTGCTGCAGCACGCAGGTGGGGTCGTTGTAGCCGACGATGATCTGGAGACGTCCCTTGAGGTTCTTGGCCTTGGGCAGGAGGCTCGACGAGGCGTAGCCTTCGGGGTTCTCCTGTGGGGTGTCCATGTAGCGCTCGCCGTACATCACCTCATAGAATTTCCAGTCGATGACAGGGCCGCCGGCCACACCGACCTTGAACACGTCGGGGTAGGAGCACATGAGGTTTGTCGTCATGAACCCGCCGAACGACCAGCCGTGGACGCCCAGACGCGAGGCGTCCACGTAGGGCAAGGTCTTGAGGTAGCTGACGCCGGCCATCTGGTCCTGCATCTCGATGTCGCCGAGGTGGCGGTGTGTGCAGCTCTCGAAGGCGAAGCCGCGGTTTTCGGAGCCGCGGTTGTCGACGACGAAGACGACATAGCCGCGCTGCGCCATGTAGATCTCCCAGGGCCGCGCCATGTAGTTCCATGCGGCCTCAACATTGTGGGCGTGGGGACCGCCGTAGACGTAGACGACGGTGGGGTACTTCTTGGCGGGGTCGAAGCCGACAGGCTTGACGAGGCGGTAGTAGAGGTCGGTCGTCCCGTCGGCGGCCTTGATGGTGCCGCTGCTGATTTCGGGCACGGCGTAGTCGGTCCAGGGCGTCTCGTCAGTGTGGAGACGGAGCTGACTGGGTGCTGAGGTTGCGGCGAGGTCGATGCGGCGGAACTCGCTGGGGGCGCTCCAGCGGTCGAGCAGGTAGAGGCCCGCGCCGCGTGAGAGGCTGGCGCTGTGACTGCCGCGACCGTTGTCGAGGGCTGTGCTCTTGCCGGTCTTGACACTGACGGCGTAGTGGTTGTAGCAGATGGGCGAGGCGGCGTTGGCGCGGTAGACGACGCTTTGCGTCTTCGTGTTGAAGCCCAGCACATCCGTCACCTCAAACTGCCCCTTCGTCAGCTGGATCCGCAGCTTTCCCGCCGTGTCCATCAGGTAGATGTGGTTCCACCCGTCGCGGCGGCTCTGCATGATGAACTTCGTGGCGTCCCAGGGCAGGAACACGATGGGGTTCATCGGCTCAACGTAGCGTGCGTTGGTCTCGGTGTAGATGACACCCTTGCGGGCACCGGTGCGGGCGTCGTAGGCCACGAGCTCGGCCTTGTCCTGTGTGCGTGGCAGCTCGAACATGTAGACGGTGCGCTCGTCGGGACTCCAGGCGATGTTGGTGAAGTAGCGGTCGGTGGGGTCACCGGCCTGTAGGTAGACGGTCTTGTCGGTGGCCGGGTCGAAGATGCCGACGGTCACCTTGTGGCTCGTCATGCCAGCCATGGGGTATTTCTCTGGGGCAAGCTGGGCGATGCGGTGGTTGATGTCGACGAGGGGATAGTCCGTGACCATAGACTGGTCCATGCGGTAGAAGGCGAGCAGGCTGCCCTTGGGGCTCCAGAAGGTGCCCTTGTGGATGCCGAACTCGTCACGGTGCACGCTCTGGCCGTAGACGAGCTCGCGCGAGCCGTCGGTCGATACTTGGTGCTCGCGGCCGTCGGCGGTGCGGACGTAGAGGTTGCTCTTGCAGACGTAGGCCACGCTGCGGCTGGTGGCGTTGAAGTCGGCCGCGCTCTCGCCCTGTGCGCGCTCCTGCGACCAGACGACGCTCTGCTTCTGCCAGTCGTAGAGCAGGCGGAGCTTCGATGTCGCCAGCAGGGCCAGCGGCTGGTCGGCGTAGGGGAAGGTGGCGTTCATCAGGTTGTAGACCTTGCCGTAGCGGGCGGTGTCGAAGGCGGCGTTGACGGCGTCGGCGGTCATGACGGTCTCAGGCCTGACGCTGCGTCCCTTCTCGTCGGTGCGGCGCTCGACGCCGTCGACGTCGAGGCGCATGAGGCGGTCGCCCCAGAATTCGGCGGCATAGTATTTGGGCATGATGTTCCAATAGTTGGAACCGCCCCACATCAGGTCGTCGAGTGTGAAGCTTTTCTTGGTTTGTGCCATGGTGGTGAGGGGCAGCAGCAACAGGGCGGCCACTGCCATGATGGTCTTGTTTATCATTGGTAGAGCTTTGATTGGTTCGGTGGAGAAGACGCGCGTCGCCACGTCCCCGTTCCCGCCGGGAGGGACGTCGCGCCGCTGCCATGCAAAGTTAGTTAATATTCCGCAAGCGCGAACCGTGCCCCCTATTATATTTGTGTCCCGTCACGCGTCGCGATGCAAAAGACGGACATTCTGAAGCCGGTGTCGGGCTTTTGTGCTACCTTTGCACATGTATAGTCATCTGTTCTTGTCAGAACGAAACAAAATCACCTATGAAACTTTCTACATTACTGCTTTCTGCCTCGGCCTTGACGCTAGCCCAGGCCGCGACGGCGCAGACCGCCACATTCAAGAACCGGCACGCCGACATACTGCGCCGCGGCACATCGGCCACGTTCATACGCTCGGCCATCAGCGCCGGCCTGCTCCCCGCGCCGGCCGACGGCGCCCAGGCCAAGACCGTCTGGCTTCCACAGACTGAGCGCTTCTATTCCTACGACAATGGCAAGTGGATTGCCGACACCCAGACGGCATACACCTATGACGCACAGGGCAATGTGACCACCGCGCTGACCGACGACGGTTCCACCAAGACGCGCGAGACCTACACTTACGACGGCCTGACCACCAGCAAGGTGACCGAGACCTGCGAGGAGGGCGAGACGGACTTCCTGCCCTCGGAGAAGAAGGTGACCACCCGCGACAGCCGCGTCAGTGACTTCGTGGTCAAGACCTACACCTACACGTGGGACGGCGTCGAGAGTGACTGGTCGCTGCAGGGTAACAACTGGGAGCGCCCCGTCAGCCGCGACGCCAACGGCAACGTGACGAGTATCGTCATCAGCACGTTCTACCAAGGCGGCTTCACCCCCTCCGAGCGCACCGACATCACGTATGGCGACGACGGACGCGCCGCCACGTTCACCAACAAGCAGCTCGATCCTTATAGCGACGACGACCCTTGGATCATGAAGTCGGACTACCGCAACCTGAAGTGGCGGCAGACCGATGGCCAGCTGGTCTACAACTTCACCACTTACTACGAGCGGGAAGGACGTGCCCCACAGGCCAACCAGCTCAAGAGTGCCGACGTCTATGAGAATGACAAGCTCGTTGCCCACATAGACGTCGCCTACACCGAAGGCAAGGACGACTACACGGCCACGACGACTTACACCGACGGCAGCCGGAAGGATGTTTATACCTTTACGGTCACGGATGCGAACGGCTCTGTCGAGGTGCACGACATCAGTTACGAAGACCTCAACGGCGACGGCCTTTTCACCGACGACGAGAAGGGTGACGCCTATTATGTCGCCACCTACGACGAGCACGGCAAGCAGACCTTCTTCGCCAGCTACAGTTCGGACGATTATGGCAAGGCGCCGACTCTGGAAGGCGGCCAGCGCAACAGCTACGTCTACGACAGTAACGGCACCTGCACGCAGGAGATCGCTGAGAACATCACACCGTCAGAGAAAGACGGTAGCCCCGTCTATGAGAAGCTCTACAAACTGGAGTTCGCCGACTTCGTCGCCGTCGACCTGACGAGCGGCATCGCCACCGCCCCGACTGCGGGCACAGCCGCACAGCGCGTCTACGACCTTGGCGGCCGCTTGCGCGGAACGTCGACGGACGGCCTGCCCGCCGGCATCTATATCGTGCGCACCGCCAGCGGTACGCGCAAGGTGTACGTCGGCCAGTGACAAGGCGCCCCTCGGACTGCCGCGCGAAGGAGCCTTCAGCGTGACAGTCTGAGAGCTCCCGTCAAGAAAAATCCAGCTGTGGCCCTGCTTTCCTTCCGGTGTCGGAAGGAGACAGGGCCACAGTTGGATTCAGTCTGTCTGGCGTGCTGCCTACTGCGGCTTCGTCGTCTTTTCCCACATCCCGTCTTTCAGCGGACTGCCGTATCTGTCGCCGCGCTTGGTCGTCGGGACGAGGCCTGGGATGAAGACGAAGACGATGATGGACAGGGCTTGGAGGCCGATGCGCATGGCCTCCGCCCATGGCGTGCCGTCAAGCGGCAGTCCGGGACTGCGAAGCAGGTTGAGGACGAAGGCCGCGATGAGAAAGCCACCCGGCACCCAGCCCGTTACGCCGAAGTCATGGTAGCGGCGCACCGCCTGGCAGAACATGGCGGCCAGCAGCGGTAAGACGAGGATGAGCGCCACGAGCATGCCTATTGTCGGGTGCAGGTGGGCGATGATGAGCCGTGCCAGCAGGCCGATGAACACCGAGAGAACGATGTAGGCCAGCAGGCAGTAGCAATAGAAGCGGCGCGACGTGCGGCCGCGCACCGTCAGCAGCGGTGCCAGAAAGCGGGAGACAGGCGTCATGGGAATGGATGGTGGTCAGTGGTCAGGGCATGTGGTGGCGATTGCCGCTCACATGTTGGGACATTTCTCGTCGGGGTTGCGCTTGACCTTCTCGCCCGGCTTGAGGGTGCGGGCCGTGTAGCCGAACTTGGTGAAGCCCTTGAGCAGGGTCGCTACGCTCGTCTTGTCAGCATCGTAGGTCACGGTGACGGTCTGGTCTTTGACGCTGGTGTCGATGGTCTTCACGCCCTTCTCGAACCGCAGGTTGTTCTTGACCTTCTTCTCGCAGTTGGCGCAGTGCATTTGCGGGGTGGTGGTGAAGACGACAGTCTTGATGTCTTTGGCTCCGGCCACGGCGGCACAGAGCAGCATGGCGGATATCAGCAGGTTACGTTTCATGGTGAGTCTGTTTGCTTTGAGGTTTATGATGATGTTGTGGCCGGCACGTCAGAACGTGCTGCGGCCGATGTTGATTCTCAGTCCGGCGTAGAACATGCGCCCGTCCACCGGCCCCCATATCATGGTCGGGTCGAAGTCCTCGCTCCATGGGGAGCTGGCGGCGATGATGGGATTTTTCTGCCGGCGCGACGTCAGGTTCTCCGCCCCGGCATAGATGGCGAAGCGGCGGAACCAGCGCGTCACCTGGGCGCTGAGCTGCTCGTAGGCGTGGAAGCGCCGGGGCCAGGAGAGCGTCCCGTCGGCCAGGGTGTAGGGGTCGGGCAGGCGGCCGCCACCGTTCAGCTGGAGCGTGGCGTCGAACTGCCAGATGCCCAGCGGCGTCTTGTAGGAGGCGGTGAGCAGTCCCTTGTAGCGGCTCGTCAGCGGCCGTTCGCGCAGCGTGCCGCCATAGGTGGTCTTGGCATCGTTGTAGCGGTAGGCGGCGGTGAGCGTCATACCCGTGAAGAGCGGGTAGGTGGCATCGATCTGGAACGTGTGCGAGTACGACCGCCCGTCAAGGTTGCCGACGCTGATCAGGCGACGGTCGGTGTCGTAGTCGATGACCGCTTGGTCGGAGAAGCGCGTGTAGTAATACTCCGCGTTCAGTTTCAGGATATGCTCGGCCAGGGGAATGTTGAACGCCGCGCTGGCACCGTAGTTCCATGCCGCCTCCTGCCGCAGGTCGCCGATGACAAGCTGCCGCCCCGAGGCCAGCAGATAGTTGTTCTCAGCCAGCGCGTGCGCGGTGCGGTAGCCTTTTCCCGCCGAAAGGCGGAACGTCGCCAGACTGCCGGGTGTGTATTTCACGTGGAAGCGCGGCGTCAGGAAGGTGCCGTAGACCGAGCTGTGGTCGACGCGCAGGCCGGCCATGGCCGTCAGGCGCTCGCCGAGTGTGAGTGTGTACTGCGCATAGGCGCCCGGCGTCGTCTCCTTCTCGTTGAGGCGGGTGAACGGCAGCTGTGCGTCGGGCGTCAGGCGCACGCGCTGTCCCAGATAGTCATGGTTCAGGCTTGCGCCGAGCGAGATGCTGTGTATCCCGGCCACCTTCGTCTCCAGCATCAGCGAGGCGTAGAGGTTCTTCTCGTTCACGCTGTAGCCCTTGAGCCCGTAGGCGGCGTCGAGCTGGTGCATGGACGCCGAGGTGATGAGGCCGACGTTTGTGCCGTTGTCCGGGTTGATGATGTAGGCGTTCTTGGCGTAAGCGGCATAGCGGTCGGTGTTGAGGCGGATTTTGTAGAGTGGCGCGGCGCCGGCGTCCTGCGTTCCCGTCTGCCCGCTGTTGCGGTGCTCCCTGAGTGCCGAGACGCCGCCGTGGAAGAGGTAGCGGCCCGACTTGAGTATCCAGCGGTTCTGAAGGTGATACTGCTCGATGCGCGGTTTGTCCTGGAATCCGTCGTGGTTGCTGTCGTGGTCGGCCATGCCGTTCTCGTAGTGCGCGAGCACCTCCGTGCTGAGCCCCTCGTTGAGGTGTACGTTGGCGTCGGCGTTGGCTTCGAGCCTGCCGTTGCTGTCGCCGAAGAGGTCGACCTCCGCCCCCTGCTCGTCCTCCGGTTTCTTGTATTCGACATTGATTTGCCCGGTGATGGACTCGTAGCCGTTCTTGACCGAGGCGGCACCCTTCGACACCTGGATGCTCTTCATCCATGGCCCCGGCACGTAGCCCAGGGCATAGGGTGCTGCCGCGCCGCGGAAGTCGGGCATGTTCTCGGTGAGCATCTGGACGTAAGTCCCCGAGAGACCGAGCAGCCTGATCTGCCGTGCGCCGGTGGCGGCGTCACTGTACGACACGTCGACAGACGGGTTGGTGACGAAGCTCTCGCCCAGGTTGCAGCAGGCGGCCTTGAAGAGCTCGTCGCGCGTCAGCATGTAGCCGTTCTCCGCGCCCCTGAGCCGCGATGTGCCGGGGCGGCGGGCGACGACTTGCGCACTGCCGAGCGTGACGTCGGGCGGCAGGGAGTCGGCACTGGCGGCGACGACGGAGTCGCGTTGCGTCACGGCCACCGTGCTGTCTGCGCGCTGCGCAGCGCCATGTGCGCAGGCTGTTGTCAGGGCTATGCCCAGTAGGATTGGTCTGTTGTGGTTCATGATGCCTTGCGTCCTGTTTGGTTTAGCGGCGCAAAGTTAGACCCCGCCCGCCGTTCGCCAAATACCACGAACGCGGTATTTTTGTGACGGCGCTACTTCCCGATGCTGACCTTCTCGGTATAGTGGCCTGCGGCGGTGGTGGCACTGACGATGTAGGTGCCCGCTGCCCAGCCGGCTGTGCTGAGGTTGGCGGCGGTCGCGGCGGGTTGCGAGGTGTGGACGCGGCGTCCGGCAGTGTCGTAGATGTCGAGGCGGCTGATGGCCTTGTCGGCCACCACACTCATCTGTCCGGCAGAGACGGCCACAGCGATGCGCGGCGCCGCTGTCTCCACGTTGCCTATGCCCGTCGGGGCCACGACGTAGAAGGTCAGGGCGTTGTAGTTCGAGGGAGCAATGGCTGTCGCCTTGTTGCCCTCGACACTCGCCAGAACGACGCCGTACTGTCCCGGGTCGACGTTGAGCACGTGCGCGATGTCGAGCGTGGCCTTGCCGCCTGCCGCCAGTGAGAGGTCGACGATGGTGGAGTTGCCGATGTTCTCCTCAGCGCGGTTGAAGAAGATGAGGGCAAACTTGCCGTCGGCATATCCCCCCTTGTTGGTCAGCGGGGCTTTGACGCTGAAGAGGCTGTTGGCCGTCACGCTGGCCGCGCCGTCTTCTGTCACCACCGTCAGCGGGCCCGTCAGCTGGAAGTTGCCGCCGAATATCGGGCGCGAGCGGACCACGCCCTGCGTCACCTTCGGGTCTTCGGGTTCGATGGCATCGAGGTAGCTGCTGTTGGCATTCTTCAGGTCAGCCACAGCCACGATGTCATAGCTGCCCGCAGGTACGGTCAGGCTGTCTGCCGTGTAGGTGAAAGTGCGCGTGGCCCCCTTCGGGACGCGGGTCAGAATGACGCCGACATACTGGCGCACGGGGGTGCCGGTGACGTCACGGCGCTGTAGCAGGATGCCGAGATAGGAGTAATACTCCTCGCCGTCGTTGTGTACGGTGACGCTGAACGAGGCGCGGCGACCGTTGTAGAGGGCGGTGAGCACCTTGGGCGCCTCCGTCAGCGAGAGTTTCGACTCGAAGGCCGGCAGGGCGTAGGTGACGCTTGCCCCGACATTGACATTAAGCCAGTTGGGCGCGTTGACGGGGGCCCGCATGGCGGTGTAGGCCGTGGCGCCTTCCTCCTTGTGGACGAGGCAGAGGCGATAGGCGCCGTCGGCCACGTCGGCCGGGACGGTGAACGTGAACTTTGTGCCCTTGGTGCCGCCTGAGAGCTCGGCCAGGTTGGTCACCTGCTTCGAGGCCAGCACCGTCGCCACGCTGCCGTCGTCATGGCAGAGGGCGGCGGCCACCTCGCCGGTGAAGTGGCGCAGGCCGTAGTTGTAGAAGGCGGCCGTGACCGTCTGGCTGCCGTCGCGTGGCGTCTCGGCCTCCGCCGGTGTCAGGGCGGCGGCGAGCTGTAGCCCGGCCACGTGGGTCGACGTTGTCGTCGGGGGTTGTATGTTGGTCAGCGCGGCCTGCAGGTAGTTGTAGGCGCCGAGACCGCTGCCGATGCCCAGATATTGCGGTTCGAGGGCCGAGCTCTGGTAATAGCCGTTGCTCATGCCGCCCCAGCCCCAGTTGTAGTGGAAGAGGCCGTTGGCGTCGTAGCCGTCGCAAACGAAGGCATGTCCGCCGCCCGTGCCCTCGCCGAACTCCAGAACGGGGCGACCTGCGGCCACCTCACTGCGCAGTAGGGCCTCCCAAGAAGGCTCGTCGTAGTGTGTGCGGTCGATGTATTCGATGTTCGTGTCGTAGTCGAAGTAGCGTGTGAAAGCCTTGGCTATCTCCTTGGCCGTGGCGCCGCTGCCCTCATAGTTGTAGTCCATCTTGCACCCGACGCCCACTTGGTAGACGAGTGTGGCCACGGCGTCGGCCTGTGCCTCACTGCTGCCATAGTTGTAGTCGGCAAGCATGTTGTCCCAGTCGTAGGTCGTCTCGCCGAAGTTGGCCGAGAGGCTGATGCGCTCGGTGTCGGTGGTGTAGGTGCGCTCGCCCTTGCCGCGTGCCGGGTACTTGTAGTGGCGCATGATTTGTGCGGCGGCCACGGCCACGCAACCTGCCGGCGTGGTGAAGTTGTAGGTGCGGTCAGTGGGGCAGAGGCGGTTGAACGGCGCGTCTTGGTTCCAGACGATGTCGCCCAGGATTGGGGTCACCGCCTCGGGCAGGGCGTTGGCGTGCGGAGTGGCGGCGCTGGCGCCGTAGGCCGTCGTCGTGTCGGTTTCGGGCAGGGTGCGCAAGGCGGCCACTTGCGCGTCGTAGCCATCGAGAAAGGCCGCCAGTTGCACCGGCAGGCCAGTGTAGCTGAAACTGCCCGTCGGCGCATAGCCCAGGATGGTGCGGGCGCGGTCTTCGGCGGCCACGATGACAAAGCCCCTGCCGCCCTCGGCGTTGAAGACGTAGAAGCCCGGTGCCGCCGTGGTACTGCGCTGGTTGCGCGGGCTGACGAGCGTCAGCTGCGGTGCGGCGGCCGTGCCTCTCGTCAGGCGCATTTGTGAGGTATAGAAGTCTTGGGCCTTCGCCAGCGCCTCCTCGGGGGTGACGTCGCGGGCGGCCAGTGTGGTCGGCAACAGGCTGCTGGCCACGGCCAACAGCGCATAGCATATATGTTTTGTCATGTGTGGATTGGGATTAGGCCCCGTAACAGCGGGGCAGTGTGGTGTTTGGTCTGCAAAGTTACGACAAAAACCCCAGCTGCGATAATGGAAATGCCCCCGACACCACTTTTTTCAGTCATCTCACAGCTTGCTTTCGGCGTCCGGAAGCATTTCCGTTCCGTCTTCCGACTGTAGCGTTGGACTTTACGGACTCTGCCCCATAGCCTGTTTTGAAAAATATCCGCACCCGCTTGGCGGTGTCAGAAGAAAGCCCTAACTTTGCACCGCTTAATCAGGCGCTCACGCGGCGTCTCTGACAGCAGCCCAGATGGCGGAATCGGTAGACGCGCTGGTCTCAAACACCAGTGGGGAAACCCGTGCCGGTTCGATCCCGGCTCTGGGTACAGACATTGCGGCCGACAATCTCAGGATTGTCGGCCGCAACATTTTTCGTGCATTGCCAGCTGACATGTATTCCCCGTTCCGGAAGCGCGCCGTGCCTCCGGAGCGGGGATTTTTCAGTTGGGCTCCAATACAGTCTCTCACCGCAGGGGCCTCGATGCCGTTTTCAATGACTGGCCCTGCGTCTGGCGGCGCGGCGCTAGTGCCTTTTTACGGGCGGGTACTTCGCCACTCCGGGCTTTTAGACTACCTTTGCAAGTGCCCATGAGGGGCATACACCAACACTCACCCACAAACCATGAATATCAGTCAAGACGACAATATGCACGAGCAGCTGCGTGGCATCAAGCAGCAGCTGCGCACGATGATGAACGGCCCCGTCAGCCAGTCGATGCGTGAGAAGGGCCTCACTTACAAACTGAACTTCGGCGTCGAGCTGCCCCGGCTGCGCGAACTGGCCGACGGACTGCCGCACACCTACGAACTGGCGGCCGCACTCTGGAAGGAGGATATCCGGGAGTCGCACCTGCTGGCGGCCATGCTGATGCCGACCGAGGCTTTCGCTGAAGACCTGGCCGACCTGTGGGTCGAGCAGATGCGCTTCACCGAAGAGGCGGAATGCACCGTGCTCCACCTCTTCTCGCGCCTGCCCTATGCCTCGGCCCTGGCCTTCCGCTGGGTGTCGGCGGAGCAAGGTATGTTCCGCCTCTGCGGCTGGCTGCTCTTCTCGCGCCTCTTCATGCAGGGCGCCCGCCTCGCGCCGCGTGACGAGAACGAGTTTCTGGATCAGGTGCAGGCCGAACTGCGAAGCGCGGACACACCGGCTATACGCCGCGCCGCCCACAAGGCGATTCTCCGCTACATGGATATGGGCGACGCTGAAAACCGCCGCGGCGACGCCGTGCTCGACGCCTGCGGGCTGTAGGGCTCGGCGGGG
>OIYP01000749.1_pt1 | contig 19591 bp, 18 predicted proteins | sample 1588261 | NCBI WGS metagenome assembly OIYP01 (sample SAMN03283293) | human gut metagenome | biome: human-associated habitat; material: feces | host: Homo sapiens | place: Peru | collected 2012
TTTTTAGCCACGTTGCGAGGGTTCTCTCTGTGGGAAGTTGTCGAAGACAACTTCTAGGAAATTCGGCGAAGCCGACTTTCCACGCGCCGCTTGATCCCGCGCTTTTTAAATTCACGCTATTCGCTTGTTCGTGCTATTACGTTTGCACCGCGGCTTTTTAGTGTGATTATCCACAAGTCAAAAATTTATTTATTATAATGAAAGGTTCTGATTTTTATGGCAATGGTTAAAAAGGTTTACAAGATGGAAGATCTCGACTGCGCTAACTGCGCTCGCAAAATGCAGGACGCTATCTGCAAACTCAAAGGCGTTTCCTCTTGCGACATCAATTTCATGATGCAGAAAATGACCCTCGAATTTGACGACGCCGAAGAGTCTAAAATTGTTAAGTCTGTTAAGAAGTGCGTTAAAAAGGTAGAGCCCGACTGCACTGTTTTATTCGACTGATACCCATCCCACACCGAAAGGAGCGCTTTTTATGAAGCTTTCCCAGCTTTCACGCAAACAGAAAAAAATGCTCGTCCGCATAATCTCGGGCATTGTCCTGCTCGCGGCGGCTTTTATCATCACCCATTTCGCCGAGCCGCCAAAGCTCGTTGAAGCGGCGCTTTTCCTCCTGCCGTTCATCGTGGCGGGCTACGACGTTGTATGGCGCGCTGTTCGCAACATCGGCCACGGTCAGGTCTTTGACGAAAATTTCCTCATGACTCTCGCTACCATCGGCGCTATGGCGGTCGGCGAGTACAGCGAGGGTGCGGCGGTAATGCTGTTTTATCAGGTCGGCGAGCTTTTCCAGAATATTGCTACTGCAAATTCCCGCCGCTCGGTAGCCGAGCTTATGGACATTCGTCCCGATACGGCGGCGGTTGTCCGCAACGGCGAAACGCTCACGGTAGACCCCTCTGAGGTAGCCGTTGGCGAAACTATTGTGATAAAGCCGGGCGAAAAAGTTCCGCTCGACTGCATTGTAAAGGTCGGCTCGGGCAGTGTGAACACCGCGGCGCTCACGGGCGAGAGCCTGCCGCGCGAGGTTTCTGAGGGCAGCGAGGTGCTCAGTGGCTGTATAAATCTTACAGGCACGCTCACCTGCACCACAACTAAGCCTTTCGGCGAATCTACAGTGTCCAAGATACTGGAGCTTGTGGAAAATGCTTCATCTAAAAAGGCGCGCGCCGAGAATTTCATCACGAAATTTGCGCGCATATACACCCCTGCGGTAGTCGCAGGCGCGGTACTGCTGGCATTCATACCCCCGCTGGCAGGCGGCGGCAGCTTTACCGACTGGATAATGCGTGCGCTGAACTTCCTCGTAGTATCCTGCCCGTGCGCGCTGGTGATCTCCGTACCGCTCAGCTTTTTCGGCGGTATAGGCGGCGCTTCGCGCGAGGGCGTGCTGATAAAGGGCGGAAACTATATGGAAACGCTCTCGAACGCGCAGACGGCGGTTTTTGACAAAACAGGCACGCTCACCAAGGGCGAATTTTCGGTAAAGAAGATTACCCCGCACGGCTGCACGGAAGAAGAGCTTTTGAAGCTTGCGGCGGCGGCTGAAAGCGGCTCAAATCACCCGATAGCGCAGTCGCTGGCAAAAGCGGCGGGCGAGATCGCCCTGCCCGAGATCTCTGAGTACACCGAGCTTGCGGGCAGAGGAATTAGCTGTATCTGCGGCGGCAAAAAGGTATTCGCGGGCAACGGCAGACTTATGGAGCAAGAGGGCATATCTTACGACAAGTCGCCGATAAGCGGCACGGCGGTGCACATCGCGGCGGACGGCGTATACATGGGCGTTATCGAGATCGGCGACACGCTGAAATCAAACAGCGTAAAGACTATATCCGAGCTGCGCGCGCTGGGCGTAAAGACCGTTATCCTCACGGGTGACAGCAAAGCGGCGGGCGAAGCTGCGGCGAAGTCGCTGGGCGTTGACGAAGTTTACACCGAGCTTATGCCCGAGGACAAGGTAGCCTGCACCGAAAAGCTTATAAAAGAAACGCGCGGCAGGTCGAAAAACGGCAGCGTAGTATTCGTCGGCGACGGAATAAATGACGCGCCCGTGCTCTCCCGCGCGGACGTAGGCATAGCGATGGGCGCGGCGGGCTCTGACGCGGCTATCGAAGCGGCGGACATAGTGCTTATGGACGACGACCCCTCGAAGCTCATCACGGCATTCAAGATCTCTCGCCGCACGCTGAACATAGTTCGGCAGAACATCGTGCTCGCGCTGGCGATAAAAGCGCTGGTACTGATAACGAGCGCATTCGGTATCACGAATATGTGGGCGGCGGTATTTGCCGACGTAGGCGTAGCTGTACTGGCTATCCTCAACGCCATGCGCGCGCTGAGAAAGATAAAGTGATCTCAAAAAAGGAAAGTATAAGAAGTATAGAAATTTTGAAAAATATGGTCTTTGGCTGTTGACAATTTCGCAAGGCTGTGATATAATGTAAATAGAAAGAGCGGCGCCGTTGGTACCGGTACCGCCCTTTGACCAAAGACTTTGTAGGCGACAGCCTCAGCGTTAGTTATTTATTGGCTTTAAAGCCGCAGTAACTCGCCTCTGGTTCAGGCGAGTTACTTTTTTATCTCATGTATTATTGCGTACACGAGGATAAGTAAAATAGAAAATACTATTAGGTATTCCATCTCACAATCACCTCCGTCAAGAGTTGTCCCGACATCGGTGCAAAAGTCACCCCCTTTATCTCCACCGCTCGGGCTTCGAGGTCAGAAGGCTTCGCCTATATATCGTCTTGCTCTTTCGAGCAGATAGCCTTTGGTTATTTATATTATATCTTATTTTTACATATTTGTCAATATCTTCGAGCCTGTTTTTTAGCAGGCTCATTTTTTTATGTCTTATGCCCGCAAAAAAAAAACGCGGCAGTGGAGAAAATCTCTCCGCCTGCCGCATATGCCTAAAAAATTAAAAGGAGCTTATTTAGTGTTGCTCAGCGTCCATCTGAATGTAGATATACGCTTTGCTCTGGTGTTGTCGATATTCCAGTTGCCGAATGCCGCGCCGGGGTCGAAAAAGCGGTAATCGGTCTTGCCCTTCGACTTATTGAAGCTTACGCCCGAGGGGGGATTGCGCTGTATTACCGCGCCTATGCGGTGGTGCTCGCGCTCAAAATCCAGTATCTCTTTAGCCGTTATCGGGCGGGTGTCGCATACGTTGTAAACGCCCTCATATCTGCCCGAGGGTATCTCTATAACGCCGCTGATGAAATCTATGTAATTATACATACAGCAGAAGGAAAAGCCGTATTCGCCCTCTTTATAAATGTAGGCTACGTCCTCTTTTTTATCGTAAACGTGCTCGCGCAGATTATCGGTAAACTCCGCCGTGTATATAGGCGCTACTCTGGCGATAACGGGCACGGTGTCTGACTTTTTCATAGCTTTCATAAGCAGCTTTTCGGAAGTCAGCTTCATATCCACATAGTTAGAGCTGCCCTTTTCCGCAGTAGTTTCGCGGATAGGCTCTCTGCCCTTTTGCAGACCGTAAACGTTGGAAGTACTGGTGAGCACTATATTTTTCACGCCGCACTTATCCGCCGTTTCGTAAAGAAATTTATCGCAGAGCTTGCTGCGCTTCATCTCAGCGTCGGTAACGAGCGGGTCTAGGTCGTTATCTACCGTGCAGGCCAAATGCGCTATCGTGTCGATCTGGTTGCTTTCGATTATGCTTTTTATAGATTCTTTATCAGTGATGTCGCACTGTACGAAGGTGTAGTTTTGGTCCGTTCCTATGAGATCATTATTACGTTCATCAACTGCGAATACTCTGTGCTTTTTGCGCAGCAGCATTTCTGTGAGAGCTAGGCCGATCATTCCGCTCGCACCTGTTATGAAAACGTTTGCCATAGTATATGAAACCCCTTTCCCTATGATTTTTTTCGGACAGGCTGTACGCGCCCGCGGCTAACCAAAATACTTCCCTTTCATAAATAAAAAAACGCCGCGTATACCGCCGCCCTAAGCTGCGCAGATCATGCCGAATTTCTCATTAAATTTCTTTTATTTCCGCGCAAAAATAATAAGCAGTAATAATTTATATAAATATTATACCACACTTTTCTGATTTTGCAAATAGTTTTTTATATTTTTCAATAAAAGTTTTATTTTCTTCATAATTTCACTTGCTTAAATTTGTGAAATGTGATAAAATTATAGGTGCGGTATCTGCAATGATACATATTAACAATATCGTAATTATTTAAAACTTATGTACAATACAGAAATTATCTATAAAAAGAAACAAAGGAGAGCATGAAAATTGACTTACTCAAATCTGCTTTTTGCTTCGGTGATACTGCCCATCTCGGTGCTTGCCGCGATGTTCGACAGATCTGCCGAGTATAAAAATCTGATACTCTGCGTTACCTCGCTGCTTTTTGTGATATGGGGCAAGGCTTTTGCCGCGGCGGCGATATTCTTATCCGTAATAGTAGATTTCGTACTGGCGATAGCGGCTGAGGGCAGCCTAAAGCGCAGCAAGCAGTCGGCGGCGGTGTTTATGGTCATCGACTTTTTATTCAACGCGGGGCTTTTCGTTTGGCTTACGCACAACGAGCTTTTCACGTCAGATTCCGCGCTTCACCTGCGCAGCGCGCTGATACCAGTGGGCGTAGGCTTTTACACGCTGAAAAATTTCTCATACGTTTACGACGTTTACAGCGGCAGGATAAAGGCTGAGCGCAACATTTTCTGCCTGCTGACATACGGCATGAGCTATCCTTTTCTGCTGGCGGGCCCCGTGGTGCGCTACGGCGACGCAGAGCCGCAGATAAGAAAGCGCAGCACCGACCTCAGCAAGATAAGCTCGGGTCTGAGCAGCTTCGCGCTTGGCTTTGCTAAAGTAACGCTTGTAGTGCCTGTACTGACTAAACTTGCCAACGCGGGTCTTGACCCGAAAGAGCCTACGCTAATCGGCGCATGGGCGGGCATGATCGCGTTTTTCGGCGCGGCGTATTTCTCATTCGCGGGACTTTCAGACATGGGCGCGGGCTGCGCGCGCATGAACGGCTTTGACTGCGAAGTAAACTACCGCCCGATAACGGCAAAGCGCATGGTGGGCGGACTGGTAAACAGCTACAACACAAGCATGACAGGCTTTTTCCGCGACATTTGCGGCAAGGGCGGCGCGGCATTTCTGCTGACAGCGGTATTCGGGCTTATCGGCGCGGGATTTTACGCGCAGAGCAAGTTCGCTATAGCAATGGGCGCAGTGATCGCGCTGCTGCTTATGATAGAAAATCTGCTGAGCTACGAAGCGATAGAGAAGATACCCACGGTGCTGAAAGTGCCCGTGCTCTTCGTTATCGCTATGCTGACCTTCTCGGCTTTCGCATTCGGCAGCTTTGGCGAATGGAAGAGCTGGCTGGGCTGCCTGATGGGCAGGGGCACGCTTTACCAACTGAGCAAGGCTGTAAAGTACATCATAATAAACAACTGCTGGCTGCTGCTGATAGCGCTGATAAGCGTAACGCCCATCGGCAGGGGCATAAACGGTGCGCTGACGGCTTACGGCGAGAAGTCGCCAAAGGCTTACGGCAGGGTAAGAACGCTGAAGACCTTGCTGACCGCGCTGCTGCTGATAGTTTCGTTCATCGCAGCCGCGGCGGAAACTGCGGGCGCGTGAGCGTTTCAGCGTTTGGAATTACGACAAGAAGCTTAAAGATTTGAACATATAAAAAGGAAGATAGAGAAATGTTTGGTTTCAGAAAAAAACGTCCCGAGCCTGACGAGGCTCAGCGGTTTTTAGAATCAGTAAAAGACGAACCGGAAATGCCCAACCCCGCGGCGGCGGAAGACGAAGCGCTGGAGGCCATAAACGCCGAGGATTCCCGCGCGCATTACGACATTATAAATCTGCTGGTGCTCGCCGTAGTTGTGATATTCTTCGGCGCGGCATTTTTGGCGCTTACCAACAAGCAGGACTTTGCCTCAGAAAACAGGCTGACCGCAAAAAGCTTTTTCTCGGGCAACTATCTGGCGCGCGCAGAGAAAGAATTTAACGACTCGCTGCCGCTGAAAGACTACCTGCACAACGCCGAAAGCTACCTAAAATACTGCTTCGGCATAGGCAACAAGACCGACATCATCGACATAACGTCGAAGAAAAATATGGACGACCCTTACAGCATCGAAAACGACATTGCGGACAACAGCCCGCTGAACAGCACGAGCACGGATGCCGAGCCGACCGAGAGCGCGGCGGAAACTCAGCCCCCGCAGGAGGAGGAAGAGGACAATATCACAAACCGCAAGATCAGCCCGATAAAGCTCGACCCCTCGAACTCAAGCTCATCGTCCTCGAGCGACAGCAGCGAGGAGCAGACCACCACTACGAATAACGACGCGCCGGGCGCGACCACTACTACCACCGTGCCGCCCGAAACTACTACGACTACCACCGCCCCCGACGATAATTCGCAGCCCGAAACATCGGCCACGGACGGCGATGACAACAGCAGCTCGCAGGCGGAATGAGCGGACAGAATATTAAAATATGAACAATCCTTACCCATATTCTGCCGATAACAAGCGGTATCTTACCTACAATCATTATCTGAAAGAACGTTTCGGCGCGAAAGTGTACCGAATAGCGCTTGACTGCGGCGCGGGCTGCCCGAACCGCGACGGCGTGCGCGGCAGCGGCGGGTGCGTATTCTGCGCCGAGGGCGCGGCTGCGCGGGGAAAATTCTGCGGAATGGAAAGCGCGGCGCTGCGGGCGCAGTTTGAGCGGGGCAGGGCTGAGATCAGCAAAAAGTGCCCCGACGGCCCGTACATCGCCTACTTCCAAAGCGGCAGCAACACCTACGGCGAACTGAACGAATTTGCGAAAGTTTTCGAGCAGGCGCTTAGCTTTGAGAACGTTATAGGCTTATCCATAGCGACGCGGGCGGACTGCGTGGACGAGCGCACCGCCGACCTGCTTGCGGGGCTGAGCGGGCGCACATACCTGACGGTGGAGCTGGGCTTGCAGACAGTGCACGACGAAACGGCGGCGGCTATGAACCGCTGCCACACCTACGATGAATTTCTCGCGGCGTACAAGCTGCTGCACGAGCGCGGCGTGAACGTCGGCACGCATATAATCAACGGGCTGCCGAACGAAACGCCCGAAATGATGATAGAAACGGCGCGCGAAATCGCGAAGCTGGAGCTGCATATGCTGAAAATACACCTGCTGTATGTGCAGGAGGGCACGCGGCTTGCCGAGATGTACCGCCGCGGCGAATTTGCCGTACAGCAGCGCGGGGAGTATGTGCAGACGGTGTGCTCGCAGCTCGAAGTACTGCCGCCGAAGCTGATAATAGCGCGGCTGACGGGCGACGGCGAGCGCGGCAGGCTGATCGCCCCGCAGTGGAGCTTAAAAAAGCTTTGCGTAATGAACGAGATCGACAAAGAAATGGTAAAAAGGGACTCTTGGCAGGGCAAGTTTTACCAAAAATAAACATACGAGAAGGTATTGCGAATGAAACTTTTTAAACGCACCTGGGCTGAGATAAGCCTTGATAATTTAGCCGAAAACTACCGCAGTTATTACGATAAAGTGGTTAAAAATACAAATACTGACATAATGTGCGTTGTCAAAGCGAGCTGCTACGGCCATTCCGACACGGCGGCTGCGCCTTTTTTGCAAAACGAACTGGGCGCGAAGTGGTTCGCCGTTTCAAATCTTGACGAAGCTATACGCCTGCGCGACATGGGGATAACTGGCGAGATACTCATTCTCGGCTACACCGCCCCCGAAGAAGCGGCAGAACTGGAAAAATATGATATAATTCAAGCGGTACTGGACATTTCCTACGCCCGCGCGCTTTCGGCAAACGCTGCGAAAGCGGGGCTGAAAAAGGGCGTGCGCTGCCATATCGCGATCGACACGGGCATGACGCGCATAGGTATTCGCGGCACGGCGGAGCAGATTGCGCAGGGCATTTGCGAGATCGCGGCGATGGATAAGCTGCTGGCTGAGGGCGCTTTCACACACTATGCAGTGGCTGACACCCTCACCGAGGACTGCATATCGTATACCGAAAAGCAGACCGAGCTGATATACGCGGCGGCGGACATCGCGGCGCAGAGGGGCACGGTGCTCAAGACCGTACATTCGCTAAACTCGGCGGGCGGGCTTTTTCACTACACCCCCCGCTCGGCGCTGGCGCGTCTGGGAATCACACTTTACGGTCTGACACCCGACCGCGGGCTTGATCTGCCGATAGATATTAAACCTGTGCTTTCCTTAAAATCCACTATTTCTCAGATAAAAGAGATAGACGCGGGCGTTGACATCAGCTACGGCAGAACTTTCACCTCGAAAAATCCGATGAAGATCGCGACTGTGGCTTGCGGATACGCCGACGGCTACCCGCGCGCGCTTTCAAACGTCGGCGAGATACTGGTGCACGGCGTGCGCTGCCCCATTGTCGGCAGGGTGTGCATGGACCAATTTATGGCAGACATCAGCGGCGTTCAGTCGCAGGCGCAGGCGGGCGACACCGTGACCCTTATCGGCGAAGAGGGCGGCGAGCGCATTACTGCGGACGACATTGCCGCGCTGACGGGAACTATCGGCTACGAGATAGTCTGCGGAATTTCCGAGAGAGTGCCCCGCGCGGCTTACTACAAGGGCGAGCAGGTAGGCATTTTCAAGCTTTAAAGGTGAGATATGGCAAGTTATGATTTTAAAGACAATCTGCCGCGCGGCGCGATTTTTGATCTGGACGGCACGCTGATACGCTCATCGCACGTTTGGAGCGACATTGACGTGAAATTTTTGGCAAAGCGCGGGTTTGAAGTGCCTGAGGACTATTTCAAGAAGATCTCCTGCATGAATTTTCGCGAGGGTGCGGAGTACACGATAGCGCGTTTCGGGCTGAACGAGCGCGCGGAGGACATCGTAGCGGAGTGGTTCGAGATGGCAAGATATGAGTACGAGCACAATATCTGCATGAAGCCGCACGCCGCCGAGTTTCTGAGGGCGCTGCGCGAAAAGGGCGTGAAGCTGGCGCTGGCGACGGCTTCGGACAAGGCGCTTTACACCGCGGTGCTGAAAAACAACGGCGTTTACGAGCTTTTCGACGCATTCGCCGCCACCGACGAGGTCTGCCGCAGCAAAGAATCGCCCGACGTTTACATATACGCCGCGGGCAAGCTGGGCTGCCGAGTAAGCGACTGCGCGGTCTTCGAGGACGTGTATCAGGGGGCGGAGAGCGCAAAGCGCGCGGGATTTTTCGTATGCGCCTGCTTGGACGAATACTACGCCTGCGACCACGAAAAGCTTATAGCCTGCGCGGACATGAGCTTTGCCGACTATGACGAACTGATGTAAGAATTATCCTGCTCTTTAACGGGGCAGGTTTTTTATTGTTTTTAGTGTTGACAAAAGCGGGAAAGTCATGTATAATTTAATAGAAAGATATTAAAGCTAGCATATGTGAAAAGATATATAGGAGGGTCAACGGAAGCATGAATCTTACACATTTACGATATATGGTAGAGGTAGAAAGGCACGGCTCGATAACTAAAGCCGCGGCGGCGCTCTACATGGGTCAGCCGAACCTCTCAAAGGCGATAAAGGAAATGGAGCTGGAGATAGGCATACCGATATTCAAGCGCTCGGCAAAGGGCGTGGTGCCTACCGAAAAGGGGCAGGAATTTTTGCAGTACGCCAAAGCCATAATCGTGCAGATGGACAAAATGGAGTCGCTTTACAAGGAAAACAGCGAATCGCGCACCGATTTTCAGCTAATGCTGCCGCGCGCGAGCTACGTCACCTACGCTTTTACAAAATTTCTCAGCCGTCTGCCGAAAACGGAAGCTATGGACGTGAAATTCAAGGAAACGAACTCGCTCGACGCTATAAACGCGGTGGTGGAGTGCGAATGCAACCTCGCTATAATACGCTGCGAGCTGGGGCAGGAGGACTTTTTCACCTCGCTGCTGAGCGAGAAAAATCTGAAGATGCAGGACATTTGGACATTCGATAACGTGATACTCATGAGCGAGAGCAGCCCGCTTGCGGGTATGCGCTCGATAAGCGAGAGCCAGCTTGAGGACTGCATAGAGATACTGCACGGGGACAACGCCGTGCCGAACGTATCGGCGGCGCTGCAAAAGAAAAACAGCCGCATGAAGTGCCACAAGCGGCACATATACGTCTTTGAGCGCGGCAGCCAGTTCGACATATTAAGCTCAGTACCGAACACATTCATGTACGTTTCGCCGCTGCCGAAAGAGATCTTGCGGCGGTACAGGCTGGTGCAGATACCATGCGCCGACGTAAAGCACACAAGCAAAGATATGCTGATATACCAGAGCAGCTATCGGCTCAGCCGAACTGACCAGAGCTTTTTGGAAGAGCTGAACGGCGTTATCGCCGCAATAAAGAACGAGAGGTGACCCGCCATGCGCGAAAGCATACTTACTATACCGATAACCGACGTTTTCGAGCCGAAGTGCGGCTGCCCTATATGCCGCATACGCGACACGCTGGAGCAGCACACCATTGAATATATAATGGGCGCGGCTATGATGGAGCCGGACGTTCGCATCGAAACCAACAAGGCGGGCTTCTGCAAGGAGCATTTTGAGCAGATGCGCGCCTGCAAGAACCGCCTTTCGCTCGCGCTGATGCTGCAAACGCATTTGCAGGAGCTGCAAAAGCACGTTTTCGACGAGAAAAAGCTTTTTGAAACGCGCGAGGGCAAGAACAAAAAGACAGTCGAGAAAGTATCGAAGATAACCTGCGACTGCTTTGTTTGCAACAAGATAGAGTGGGGAATGTCCCGACTGATGAACACCGTGTTCGAGCTTTACGGCAAAGAGCGGGAGTTTCGCGCGCAGTTCGCCGAGCAGGAATACATCTGCCTGCCGCACTACAAAATGCTGATGAAGCGCAGCGAAACGGACGTAGACAAGGCGCACAGGAACGAATTTCGCACCGCCTGCAACGAGCTTGTGAAGAAGTACCTCGACGAGCTGGAGAAGGACGTTTCGCACTACTGCAAGATGTACGACTACCGCAACACGGGCAAGGACGCGGACTGGGGCAATTCCAAAGACTCGATCGAGCGCGCCATTAAATTTCTCACTACAAGATAAAATTTCAGCGGACAGCTTTTCGGGGCTATCCGCTGTTTTTTTATGTATTCATGTATTCAGTCGGCCTGTGTTATAGCAGAAATCGTTCATGCCGCACATCAGCGCGAAAGCCATCTGCCGCTGGTACGGCTCTTGCTCGAGCATGGCGGCTTCCTCGGGGTTTGAGATAAAGCCGCACTCCGCCATGACGGCGGGGTTTTTGCAGTTGCAGAGGAGGTAGAGTTCGTCGTCCATCGGCTTAGTTTCGCGCTGATTATCGGGCTGGAGGAGCGAGCAGATACGCGCCCGCAGGCACTCGGCAAGCTGCGCGCCCTCAGCGTTTTCGCGGTGGAAGAACATCTGCGCGCCGTGGTAGACGGGGTCGGTGTAGCGGTTTTGGTGGACGGAGATACAGACCGCGTCCTCGGTATTAAAGAGCGCGAGGCGGTTTTTCATATCGGAAAGCTTTTGCGCGCGCAGACCCTCGCCCTCGGCGGACTTATCGTAAATAGAAACATCGGCGGTGCGGGTGAGAACGGTGCGGTAACCGAGGGCGCGGAGCATATCCGAGAGGGTGGAAGCGATATTGAGATTTATGCCTTTTTCGGGCACGCCGTTTACGGAAACGCCGCCGCCGTCAGAGCCGCCGTGGCCCGCGTCGATAACTACGAGGGGCTTGACCGCGCCGACCGAAGCGGCAGCGGGCACGCCGAGGGAATCCCCATGCGCGCACCCGCCGAAAGCCGCCGCCGCGCCTGCCGCCATCACAACAGCGACCAGTCTGCGGGCGATATTTGCAAGTTTAAACATATTTTTCATAGCAACTACTCCTTTTTGTACAGCATATTCAGCGCGGCGGAAAAGTAGTACAAGGAGTACGAGCAAATGCAAAACACCGTCCTGCTTTTTAGGGCAGGGCGGTGTTCCGCTGTATTAAAAGGGAAAATTGGAGAAAGCGGGGGTTAGTTTTGCGGGCAGTATGTGCCCCATACGGCGCTGTTGTCCATAAAATCGTCGGCAGTCACGGCTTCGGGGTACTGACCGAACGAATCGGAATCATTAAATCTATACTGCACTACAAGTTTTTCTTTATCACTTTCTTTTACTCTAAGCACTCTGTATTCACCAGTAATTTGAATATTACTAGGAAGTGGGGCACCATGGATAGATACATATCTCATTAAATCAATAACTCTTTTTGCGCCCACATCATCTATCTTTTCATAATTATCTATATCATATGTTTTATCGGCTGTAAATTTAAAATTATTTTCAGTACCATTTTTCTTAGCGTTTTCTTCTTCTCTATCTTGTGCGCTCCAAAAATCATAAACGTTATTAAAATAATTGCCACCGTAAGTATCGACTATTTTATCATATATTTTTTTGGCATTGTCGTTTTCTTCTTCTACATCTTTCTGCAATTGAACTTTTCTTACCTTATTATATTGCTTTAAAAAGCTTTTGGTTTTCTTTGTTTCATAATCGACTTTATTTACATCTGAAATGTTAAGTTTCAGACTATATACATCTGCTCCGCTGATATTTATACGCGACTCAACTTTTGATATGTACTTTCCGTCAATAGTAATTTTAATTACCATCTCGGGCTTTATTTTATTTGGATCTTTTCCATATAGTTTTTGCAGGAATTTCGTTTTTACTATCAGGTCATAATCGCTGTTGGCGCAGTTTATAAACTCCTTAAAGTCGATAACAAAGCGGTAGGTATTATCTTTCTTTTCGCACTTTTTCATGTACTTAAAGTCTTTCGGGTTTGAGTAATAATCTACCAATATCTGCTTTATGATTGGGAGAAATTCATCATAATCGCATTTCACAATCTTTTTCATATCTTTATCAGCACCCTGTTTTTTAAGATATTTATAAAGATCACGATTTGCAAATTCATTTACGGCTTTAACATTATATTTTGGAGAAGCCTTATAATAATCTCCATTTTCATTTTTTGCAAGAATAAAATTTTCACCCATCTTTTCGGGCATATAGAGATAAGCGCGGTCAAAATCGCTATACTTAGAATTTATTTTCTTTTCAGCGTACATACGCTTTTTATCGCCTTTGGTGTAAGTTTCAAGCACATAATTTTCGCCGTACTTATCGCTGGCGTTATACAGTTCCAACTCAGCGCGGTAGCTTTTCGCTTCAAAAGTATTCTGAACGGCGTTGGCTATCTTTTTGCCCTCGTTAGCCGTCGCCAAGCGGATTATCACCACCACCGCCGCGACTACCACAAGTATCGCCGCAAGGCCTATCACAAAATACTTATTCACGCGCGCACGGGGCTTTACGCCCGCGCCCACTGCCTCTGCCGCCGCATGCTTGACCCTTACGGGGCTAGGGCTGACGCTCGCCTTTGCGCTTGCGCGCGCCTGCACCTCGGCAGGCTTATCGCCTGTCTGAAAGCGGTATCCGCACTTCTTGCAGAACGCCGCGCTGTCGTTTACTTCATTTCCGCATTTTTTACAATACATGGTTTTAGTCCTCCTGTTTATTCAAATTCTATCATGTCGGCACGGATATAGCCGACCTTGTACACTATCTTGTTCCAATATTTGTCGTAAAAATCATAACGCCTTACTTCGTAGCAAAATTCGCTGGTCGGCCTTTCGTTAGCAAGGTTTAATGGGTCATACAGCTCGCCAATATATAATTCGTCACCGTAATCCAGCGTTTCCAAAGTCTTATGTTGAGCGAACATTTCCGGAGCATTTATCAAAGGGGCTTTATCAGCAACTATTCTCGCTTTTTTACTGCCGCTCATATAAGTATTTTCAGTAACGTTGCAAATTATCTCAGCACCGCTCAGAGTTACATTTTCTCCGTGGTCGCTCATATCTACTATTGCAAATTGACCTGTCGGTCCATTCAAATTAACATCAAAATAAAGATCTACAACGTATCCCTCGATTATAGCACGCGATCTATTTTCGAGCACATCTACGCCATTTAAACAGTCGATTGCTGTCAATAGATATTCAAACGTCAGCCCCGACCTTACCTCGTCGCCGTTAAGGTCGTAGCCTATCAGCCCTTTCGTACCCTCTAGGACGTAAACACTCGGGTACAGGTCGTCGTTTTCTGACGAGAGAAAAGCATTTACCGCATTTTTAGCGCTTCCCGGATTTTCGCCGTTATACTTCATGCCCGCGACCATTATGCCGCTGAAATACTTATCGCTGGTTATCCCTACATAATCGTTAGCCTTTCCCGTTCCGAATATATAATCGTAATCATCGCCGACGTAATCGCGTATCTCGCTGACAGTCATGCCCTTGAGCTGAATAGCCGAAAGCGGCGCTTTTTTCTCGCTTTTCGCCGCAGGCGCAGTAGTAGCGGCAGTAGTCGCCGCAGTAGTAACCGCAGTTTCCGCCGCCGAACTTTCTTCCGCAACCACGCTCAAACTGTCCGCAGTAGTAGTCACCGCCGCCGCGAGCGAATTTGCCGATGGATCGTCCGTCTGAATCTTTTTCCCGCCGAAGATAAATTTCGCGCAAAGCACCGCCATCAGCACGAGCATAACGCTGCATACCGCGCACACTGCGGCTATCATCTTCTTGCCGCTCTTCTCGGGAGCGGGGGTCGGCATCGGCTCGGGTTCGGTGAAATTTGCGGGGTATGCGTTGTTGTAATCGTCTGCATAATTATCCGCGTAGTTGTCCGTATAATCGTTGTTATCATAAGCGCCATTGTCTGCGTAGACCGTCTGAAACGGGTCGGCGGCGGGGGTTTCCTCAACATTTTCGCCGCAGAACTCGCAGAACACGCTGTCGTCATCTATTTGTTTTCCGCATTTGGGACAGAACATTTTTTTGCCTCCTTAGTAATTCTCGTTGGTCTGCTCGGTATCGCCGCAGGTCAGCTTGTCTTTCGCGATGTGAAGCTTCTCTTGAAAGCGCACCACGTCGCTCATCGAGTACCAGTTTAGGTTGAAAGCTATCGCGCCGCCGCTGTAATTGATGCTGATGTAGTCGCGGACGTGCTTTTTCAGCAGGAAAAGGTCTATCAGCGTCAGGCCCAGCCCTATCAAAAACGCAGGCACAAAGTCATTATCGTCGAACGAAGCGATGAGAAAAATGCCCGTTCCTATCGCAAATATCACTAGCAATATTATGTAGATAAGCTTGTTTCCGTAAATTATTTCAGTGCCCGTGACCTCGTGCAGGTCTACCACCGCCGAGCGTTTTGTGCAAAATGTGCCGCGTCTGCCGCCGGAAAAATTGTAGCAAGTGCCCTTGAAATACACCCGCTTGCTGCTCACGATAGCGCTGCCCTTTCTCAGCCCCTTGCCTGCTGCAAAGCTTTGCAGATAGTTGTTGCCCAGCTTTGCGACAAATTCTTCGTCGCTGCTGATGAAGCCGTAGTTCGTTTTTTTGCCGCCGAGGTCGGCTTCGCGCGGTTTGTCTGCTTTGTCCGTTTTGTCCGGAACATACGCCGTTTCGGTCTTGCGCTGCTCATCGGTTCTTATCGCGCCCATAGAGTAATCTGCCAACGCCGCAAGCCCCGTAGGCGCGCTCTTTTCCTCAGCCGCGGGCATTTCCGCGCCGCACTTGTGGCAAAATCTGCTGCCGTCTTTGACCATGCTTCCGCATTTTTTACAATACATCTTTTCATTTCCCCTTTAATATGATGCAATTTTCAGAGCCGAAAAAAGGCCCTCATAAATAAGACGTTTTAAAACGCATTTGGTTGCAACTTTTTTTAAAAATTTTTCGATTTTTTTGATTTTTTTTCGTTTTTCCGACTTTTTGGCGCAAAAAAAACGGCTGACTGCCAAAAACAGTCAACCGTTGCTGTAAATTTGCTAGATTTTGTTATTTAGAACTCTATCTTTCCGTAAAGTCCCGAACCGAGGTCGAGGTCGTCCTCCGGCTTCGGCTTCTTGTAATCTTTCTCAAAGCTGGTGGTGATGTCGTAGTGCGGCTTTGATCTCGGGCGCTTGCCGCCTCTTCTGCCGCCGTTGCCCTTGCCGCCCTTGTATCCGCCGCGGTAAGGCTTCTTTTCGGTAGAGCTGATTATTACCTTTCTGTAAGGCTCTTCGCCTACCGATCTTGAGGTAACGCCCTCTATCTCAGATACCGCCGCGTGGATTATGCGTCTTTCATACGGATTCATAGGCTCTAAAGCGCTCGTTCTGCCCGTCTTTTTTACGCCCGCGGCTATCTTTGCGGCAAGCTTTTCAAGCTGCTCGCGTCTGCGGTCGCGGAAACCGTTGCAGTCGGTGGTTATGCGGAAATACTCTCTGTCGATCTTGTTGCATACCAGCGAGGAAAGGTACTGCAGCGCGTCCAGCAGCTCGCCCTTTTTGCCGATAAGCTCTTCAAATCCGTCGCCGCCGATCTCGAAATTTACTCCGTTCTCGATCTCGGTAGGCACTACGCTTATGTTCTCGATACCCATTTTGGTCAGCAGCTCGGTGATGTACGCCTGCGCCGCCTGAGTCTTTGTGGGCGGCTCGTAGCCGGCTTCTACCTTAGCTTCGCCCTTGATCTTGCCAAACAAGCCCTTTTTCGGCTCTTCGATCACGGTGAACGTGATCTTCTCTTCTTCTACGCCAAAGCTTTCTGCGGCCTTTGCTCTTGCTTCTTCTACGCTTGCCGCTGTAAAAATCTCTTTCATCTTCAGCTCATTCCTTTCTGTGAGGAAATGCGTTTAATCCTCGGTATATTCATCGCCGTATTTTTCGGCGTATTTTTTTCTTGCCTCGTTCAGCTTCTGACGGTTCAGGTCTTTCTGCTTCGATTTCGAGAGCTTTTCCGGCTCGGCGTCGTCAGCTTCATTATCGTCAGCGTAAACTCTCTTTTTCTTTGCGTCAGAGGGCTTCGGCATCTCCGAACCCTGCTCGTTTCTTATCTCAATAGCGCGCTCCATGAAAGAAGGGCCTTTCTTCTTGCGCTTTGCCTTCGCCTTTTCGGTCTCCTTAGCGGCTATCTTCTCCAGCTTAGCGGGTGAGTATACCAGATTAAGGAATATTACCTGGAATACTGCGAAGAGCGAGGAATATATCCAGTAAATACCCAGCGCGCAGGGGAACTTAAAGCCTATCCACAGCGAGAACACGGGCATGAGTATCAGCATCATCAGCATAGAGCCGTTGAGCTTCATAGCGGGGTTGTTCTTTCTCGCAAATATCTGCGAGATAATAGTGGTCGCGAGCTGAAGTATGAACGAGATGAAGGGTATAACTACGGTGGCGTCAGCCTTAGTAGGTATCTTGCCCAGCTCCATGCCCAAGAATGTGTAGTCGTAATCGCTGATGGCATTGCGGACGTTTTCGTCCAGCACGTTGAAGTATTTTCCGTCTTCTTTGGATTCAAAGTTAAAGAGCAGTACTTCGGGGCCGTAAGAGGAATTCACAACGTTAGCGGTGAAATACTCTTTGTTCGTAAGGAACTTATCCAGTCCGTCGAAGTCGATAAATTTTTCCATAAGCTCCTGCTGGTCGCCGTCGGAAAGCTTGTCCAGCAGAGCGGCAGAATCTTTATAAGTCTTTTTGTCAGAGAGCGCCTTTACCATATTTTTCTCGAGCGCGGTCTTTTTCTCATCGCTGAGCTCTGTCAAAGCGATATCTTTATCTTCCTCATCGAGCTGCTTCTGAATGAAAGCCTCCATGCTCTTTATATCGGAAGTATCTACCTCATTGCTGATAACGTAAAGGTTCTTTACCATAGTGTTATCGTGCGATACCTTATTATCATCAGCGTCGGAAACGTAAGTCAGCGGACCGTAAACAACAGGTATCAGCGCCCAAAGTATAACGAGCGAGATGACCATAGGCAGGCAGCTCGCCATAGGATTTATCTGGTATTCGGAGTAAAGCTTCATCGTTTCTTCGTTGAGCTTCTCCTGATTTTTTCCGTATTTAGTTTTCAGCTTATCGATCTCGGGCTGTATCATATTCATACGCGCGGTGCTCTTCTGCTGTTTTATCTGCAAAGGCAGAGTGATTATTCTGGTGATGATGGTAAAGAGCAGCAGCGCCATACCGTAATTTTTTACCAAATGGTAGCAGGCTTTCATTATCCAGCCCAGAGGTGTAGCTATCAATCTCATATGCTTTTTCCTTTTTCAGTCTTTTCTTCTTTTCGCTTCTTCAAATTTTTCGGCACAAAATAGCCGAGGTATATCTTATCGGGTACTTTATCCACGCCGCCGTAACTCCACGGGTTGCATCTGAGCAGCCGCCAAACTGTAAGCAGTGTGCCCATAAAAACGCCGTGTTTTTTGTAAGCCTCGAGCGCGTAAGCCGAGCAGCTCGGGTAATATTTACACCTGGCGGGCAGCGCGGGGCTTAAAAACTTTCTGTAAAAGCGTATCGGCAGAGAAACTATAAAGCCCGCCGCCGCGGATATTTTACCGAGTATTTTCCTCATTATATTATATATTTACTGTTTTACTGTTTATCGGCAGACTTTTCGGGCTTGTCTGAGCTGGCAGATCTACCACCCTTGTCAGCCTTTTTTCTGCGTTTATTACCGCTGCGCCTTTTAAAAGCCTCAGGCTCGGCGAGTGCGGGCAGCAGCCTTTTTTCTATAAAAGCGGATATATCCTGTTCCTTTTTGCCGCTTATATCCTCGCGCGCAACGAAAACAATATCGCACCCTATCGGGAAGCTGCTTTCGTGCAGCCGATAAGCGGCGCGGATTATGCGCTTAGCGCGGTTTCTGGCAACAGCGTTGCCTACCTTTTTAGATACGCTTATGCCAACGCGGCTCTGCGCCGTGCCGTTTTGGGTGAAATAAGCAGTCACCATGGAGCAGGAGCAGTAATTGCCTGTTTTAAAGCATCTGTTGAAAGCCTTATTATCCTTTAAGGCGACTGTAAAGAGCATAGCTTAAAAAACTCCTTTTCCTGCGGCGGTTTAAAGCGCAAATATCCATATAAAGAGAAAGACCTATACCGAGGCGAGATCCTCGATATAAGGTCAAAAAAGCGTAAATTAGTAGCTAAGTCTTGCTCTTCCCTTTGATCTTCTTCTTGCGAGAACCTTTCTTCCGTTCTTAGAAGACATTCTCTTCATGAAGCCGTGAACCTTTTTTCTCTTAAGCTTTTTAGGCTGATAAGTTCTTTTCATCACAATTCCCTCCCTTTGCATGATCTGCTTTAGATAATCAACATCAAAACAAGGATGTCATTTCCAGCTTTTCCTGAATTACGGGGCTGTTTTGAACCATACACAATAAAAAGAGTCCGAAAATAAAGACAATAAGCCCCTACAATTTACTATTATACATTATACCGAGCGCAGTTGTCAACCACATTCACAATTTTTTTACATTTAATTTTCACGGCGAGCAATAACCCGCCAAATATCCGCGTCCTCCCGCTTGACAAACGGCGTTCGGCGTGGTATAATTAAGATAACAAGAGGCGCACTGCTGTAAGCGGTTCTCCTCCAATATGGTTTATTTTGAAATAACCGTTCTATTTGAACTGACCCCAAAAAGTTAGACAAAGATTCAAAAGAAAATTTATGCAAAGC
>OIYP01000750.1_pt1 | contig 19581 bp, 23 predicted proteins | sample 1588261 | NCBI WGS metagenome assembly OIYP01 (sample SAMN03283293) | human gut metagenome | biome: human-associated habitat; material: feces | host: Homo sapiens | place: Peru | collected 2012
ATGCATCACATACCTAACGGCGGCAAGCGGAGCAAGTCAGAGGCGGCACGCTTTAAGGCTCAGGGCGTTAAGGCAGGCGTTCCGGATATTTTCCTGCCGTGTGCAAGAGGCGGCTATCACGGCTTGTATATCGAGCTTAAACGCACAAAAGGCGGCAAGCTGTCAGCGGTGCAAAAAGAGTGGATAGATGCGCTGAGAGGTCAGGATTATAAGGTCATTGTCTGCTACGGCTTTGACGAGGCGAGAGAGGTTATTATTAATTATTTGGAGGAAGCGAAATGAAATACTGTTTATCCGAGCAGACGACAAGAAGAGCGTGGGAGCTTGAAAAAGCAGGTCAGAGCCGAACGAAAGTTGCAATGCAGTTTTATGTTTCCGAAAGAACTCTGCAAAGGCTGTATAAATACTACGGTTTAGGCAGTCCTAAACGCCAAAAGAAGGTGAAAAAGTGAAAAAAGCCTGTCCTTATTGCAATCAGTTTCACGAAATAAACTATGTTTGTCCGAAACGTCCGCAGCGGCAGCGGAATAAAGCGGCAAACGCAATAGTCAAATTTCGTAACTCAAAGCAGTGGCAATATAAACGTGCGTATATCCGTATGCGTGACCGCAATATGTGTCGCTTGTGTGCTATCGGCTACGGCAATAAGCCTATCGCATACGTCAGCGAGGTCAGCGTCCACCACATCGTACCGCTGTCGGTGGATTTTGACAAGAGGCTGGATGATGACAACCTCATCTGTTTGTGCGGCTATCATCACGAGCTTGCGGAGAGCGGCAAAATACCTGCAATTTTGCTCAAAAAATTAGCAAAATCCGAGGTTTCTTCCGACCTCACCTAAAAATCAAAGTAGTACCCCCGGTATGTCACGCTTCTTCGGGGAGAATCTCGGACACCTACTCCTGCCATATAGAGACAATTTATTCCCAAAATGAGCAAATTATTTTTTATAAAAATGAATTTTGTTCAAATGTCCGTTTTTGAGCGGCGGTGTATGCTATGATAAAAACAGGGTAAGAGTGGGAGGTGAGCAGATTGGGAAGACCGTCAAAAACGGCGGGCGTTATAAAAGCTGAGGGGAAAAGTCATCGAACAAAGGCGGAGCTTGCGGCGAGAGAGGAAGCGGAGAAATCCGTTTTGAGCGGTCAGCCTTTATGGGAGCGGAAAGAGGTCCGCAGCAACAAGACTGCTCACAAAGAGTTCCTGCGCATATCGAAGCTTATGGCGAACATCGAAAAAAACGATGCGCTGTATTCTTCGGGGATAAACACTTACTGCGAGCTTTATGCGGAGATAGTCGAGCTTGAAGAGGACATAAATCATCTTCGTGAACTCACGAACGAGCTTGAACAGGAATTTAAAAAACTGGAGGTCAAGGACTTTGATGCGATTATGTCTTTCTCGAAGCAGATCGCCAAACTGAAATCGCAGAAAATAAGCATCGGTGCGGCAATTGACCGAAAGCGGAATATGATGCTTGCAATTGACAAAGAGAACGTTATGACTATCTCGGCGGCTTTGCGAAATATACCAAAGACACCGCAGAAAGCAGAAAATCCGCTGCTTGCTGTCCTTATGGACGATGAGGAGGATATTGACACGCCCGATGCAGGCGGTGAAAAATAACTGTCCGTTTCTCCGCTTGGTTTTATGTTAAGATAAAATCACGGAGGTGAGCAGGTTGACGATAAAAGAGAGTCCGGCATATAAATATGCGCTTTGGTGCATTGACGATACAAACAGAAAAGCGCCGAAATATGTTAAAAAGCAATGCGCTGCCTGGCTGGCTATCGTTGACGGAGCAGACCCCGATGCTTATGTTTGTGAAAAGACTTTCCACAAGTTATGCAAGCTGTTAAAGCTTATAATACACCCCGATCTGCACAAGCAGCTAATAAGCTGTATGGAACGTTACGCCTGGCTGCTCATTGTTGCTGTATTCTGCACGAAGAACAGAGCGGATGGCACTCGGTACTATCGGACGGCTTTGTTGGAGATATGCCGAAAGAATTTCAAGACGTTTTATTCGGGCGTTATCTTCATCATTGGAATGCTGACGGAGGGGAGATTCGGACGCTTCTTCTCGGTCGCACCCGATCTTAAACTATCGAAGGAACTTCAGGCGGCTATACGCAAGATAATAAAATCCTCTCCTGCGCTCAATGACGGAGAAATATTCAAGCCGCTGAGAAGTGAGATTCGATGCTTGCTGACAGACAGCGAATACACTCCGCTTGCTTATTCCGAAGACAAGATGGACGGTAAAATGGCGAATATCTTCCTTGCAGATGAGGCGGGAGCAATGGACGATTACCCCGTTGAGGCGATGCGCTCTTCGCAGATCACGCTGAAAAACAAGCTCGGTATCATCATTTCCACACAGTACCCGAACGACAACAATGTTCTGCTGACGGAAATTGATATGGCGAAGAAAATTCTTGACGGCTTCGGAAATGAACTGTTGAGCAAGAGATATTTTGCACTGCTGTACGAGCCTGACGATGATCTTCTGACGGGTGAACAATGGCAGACGAACGACCTTGTGATCTATCAGAGCAACCCGGTTGCAGTTGACTACGAATACATTTTCGATGACCTATGCGAAAAAAGGGCGACTGCGGTTTTATACGAAAGCAAGAGGGAAAATTTTCTTTGTAAGCATTGCAATATCCGATACAAGGGACTTGGCGTTGAGGGCTTTGTTGATATTACGCTGGTTCGGGAGTGCCGAAAAGAGGAAGGCCTTGATTTCTGGCGTGACCGCCGTGTATGGCTCGGGCTTGACCTATCGCAGACAGAGGACAACACGGCTGTTGCAATGGTCACGTTCGAGGACGATACTGTTTATGCTAAAGTGTGGGGCTTTATCCCTACGGACAGCATTGGTAAAAAGACGGACCGTGAGCAGGTCGATTATAGACGGCTTATCCGTGAGGGCGTTTGCTTTGACTGCGGTGACAGAATAATTGACTACGGCTTTATAGAGAATTTTATTTTATCAATTACCGAAAAATACGGTGTTGATATCGTACAGCTCGGATTTGACAAATACAATGCGATATCGACGATTCAAAAGCTTGAAAGTGCGGAAAATCCGATAGAGTGTGTCGAGATAGGGCAACATTCAAGATTTTTGCACCGACCGACAAAGCTTCTGAAGGAATCCATACTGCACAAGACGTTCCGATATGACAAAAACGAGCTGCTCGAAATAAACTTTGAGAACGCACGATGCACCGAGGACACAAACCTCAACAAATATGTCAACAAGAAAAAAAGCGCAGGCAAGGTCGACTGTGTTGTTGCGCTGATAAATGCAATGTATCTGATGCAGCTTGAAATGGAATCGTCCGTTTCGTGGGGTGCGCAGGTATTCTGATGAAGAGGAGCTAAGAGAATGGGTTTATTCAGAAAAAAGGAAGAGAGAGCAGCAGAAACTACTGCGGTAACGGACGAAGAGAGCCTTCTGAAAGCGTTCATCGGCGGCACGTCGTATATCGATAAGACTTCGGCTATGGAGATACCTGCGGTTCAGGCGTGCGTTGACCTTATTTCCGATGTTATTTCGACTTTGCCGATATGTTTTTATGAAGAGAAAAAAGGCGAGGTAAAAAAGATAACCGATGATATCAGAGTGCATCTGCTTAACAAGGACACGGGCGATGTACTCAACGGAACGGCACTGAAAAAGCTGTGGGTACTTGATTATTTTCTCGGAAAAGGCGCATATACATACATTGACCGTGACATTTATGGCAATGTCAAGGGCTTATATTACGTTGACGAATCAAGAGTGAGTATTGTTCCGAATGTTGACCCGATTTTTAAAGACTACACGATCTCTGTAAACGGAAAGGGTTACCTCAGAAGTGACTTCGTCAAAATCTTACGCAAGAGCAAGGGTGACGGTAAAGGAACGAGCGTTATCAAGGAAAGTGAGACGCTGCTGCTCGTGGCGTACAACACTATGAAGTATGAAAATGCCATAGTAAAAAAGGGCGGAAACAAGCGTGGATTTCTTACATCGCAGGCTCAGCAGAGCAAGGAATCGATGAAGGCTGTGAAGGCTGCTTGGGGAAGAATGTTTTCCAACTCTCAGGACGCAGAGGATAACATCTGTGTTCTTAATGCAGGAATGGACTTCAAGGAAGCTTCGGCGACATCGCTTGAAATGCAGCTGAACGAAAACAAGAAGACCAATTCGGACGAAGTGTGCCGCTTGTTCTGCGTTCCGCCGTCAATATTCTCAGCTGCGGACGAAAAGTCAAAACAAGCTTTTATATCCAACTGTATAACGCCGATGCTGAATATGATCGAGGCGGCTCTTGACAGTGATTTGCTGAAAGAGAGTGAAAAGGCTGACAGATATTTTGCTTTTGACACAAGAGAGCTTACAAGGGGCAATATATCGGAACGATACCGTGCGTATGAGATAGGACTTAACAACGGATTTTTACAGCTTTCCGATGTGAGAGATCAGGAAGACTTGCCTCCTATTGACTTCCCGTTTATCAAGCTTGGCGGACTTAACAATGTATTCTATGACCCGACCGCAAAAACGATATACACGCCGAATACGAACGAAACGGCTGTTATGGGCGGAAATGGAGCTTCGTTGTTTGAAAAGTCAGATGAAAATAATTTACTTCCAAATGAAAACAGTGCTGATATAGCTGAAGGATCGGGAAGTGATGAACGGGCTGAATTAAGATATAATCAAAATCATGATCCAGATTGATTAAAAAATGCTATAAACCGTTTTGCAGTTAAATGCAAGGCGGTTTATATTTTTTAAACAGAGTAAAACAACTGTCCGTTTTACTCTGTTTTTTTGTGCTATAATGCAGGTAAAGGACGGAATGTCCCTATAATGCATCGAAAAACGAACACAGGAGGAGATAATGCAATGAGCAGAACAAAAACAAGCAGAACTATGAAGAAGCGCACAGCTGAGTTCCGTGCGGAGCAGGTCAAGACCCTTGAAGAAAAGAGGGGCGCACTGCTCACCGAAATGGACGGTATCATCGACGGCGCAAAGGCAGAAGTCAGAGCATTTACGGAAGAAGAAAACAGCAGGATCGAAGCTATCACAGATGAGGTTGAGAGCCTCAATGCTACTATTGCTGCGGAACGCAGGGCGGCAGATATCAAGGCGCAGCTTGCGGCTGAAAACAAGACCGATGACAGAGAAGCTCCGACACCTCAGCCTGAAAGCAGAGCCGAGAACGGCAAGCCGACCGATGCGGAGATCAGAGCGGTTGCAAATTATATCAGAAAAAACTGCAATGCGGCAGTAGCTGAAACAAGAGCGGACAAGAACCTTACCATTGGCGAAAACGGTGCCGTTATCCCTACGTCTATCAGCAATATGGTAATTAACAAGGTCAAGGAAATTTGTCCGATCTTCTCGGGAGCAACAATGTTTTCCGTCAAGGGTACGCTCAAAGTTCCCGTATGGGGTACAAAGAGTGACGGCAGCGGTATCACAGTAGGTTTTCATCAGGAATTTGACGAGCTTACAGCTTCCGCAGGAAAGTTTACTTCCATTGATCTCAGCGGCTATCTTGCAGGCGTGCTTGTAAAGATCGGCAAGTCGCTTGTAACGAGCAGTGACATTGATATCATTGATTTTGTAACAAGCGAAATGGCAAAGGAGATCGCATATTTTCTCGAAAAGAGCTGTCTTATTCCCGAAACGGAGGTTGAAACGGAAAATCACACAAAGGTCAAGGGCGCACTTTCCACAAAGACAACCGTTACAGCGGCAAGCAAGACGGGCGTTTCGGCAGATGATCTTATCGCTCTTCAGTCTGCTATCCCTGCGGTATATCAGGCGAACGCTTGTTGGACAATGAGCAACGATACATTCCTTTCGATCAAGAAGCTTAAGGACAGTACCGGTCAGTATCTGCTTATGCAGAACACAAGCAATATCTCAAACGCTTTCCCGTTTATGCTTCTCGGAAAGCCCGTTTACATCTCCGAAAATATGCCAGCTGCGGCGGCAGGCGTGCGTTCCGTGCTTTACGGTGACTACAGCGGTCTTGGCGTGAATATGCGTCAGCAGCTTGAAATGCAGGTGCTTAACGAAAAGTACGCAACACAGCACGCAGTCGGTATTGTCGGCTGGTTTGAATTTGACTGCAATGTCATTGACCATCAGAAGCTTGCTGCGCTCGAACACGAGGCTAACTGATGAAGCTCGGAGAGATAAAGCTTGACGATGTACGGAAGTATCTGCGGCTCACGGAGGACGAACACGAGGACGATGCTCTTATTGAGGGTATTATGTCCTCGGCAAAGTCCTTTATCCTCAGCTACACAGATTTGACGGCGGAAGAAGCGGACGGGATAAATGATTTTCAATACGCTTTTTTATGCTTATGCTCGGATATGTATAATATAAGAGATATGACCGTACAGCAGGACAAGCTCAATCCGATCGCAAAATGCACACTTGATATGCACCGTGCGAACTGCATAGGATAGGCGGTGAAAGTATGGTGAATTCTTCATCGCTTCGGGAAAGAATAACATTTCAGGTGCTTGACGACAACGAAGGGTGGCACGACCTTATAACGGTCTATGCAGCTCTTACAGGCTTGCGGAATTCGGAATACTGGATAAACTATGCAGGCGGCAATGCTGATGAGCATCTGAACGTCTCCGTGCGGTACAACAAGCTTATTATGGATATTATCCCACAGAGAGGGCGTTTTACTTGTAAAGGCGTGATATATGAGCTTATAACGCCGCCCGATGATGTTCTTTTCAGGCACAAGGAGATAAAATTCAAGGCAAGGAGGCAAATAAGCTGATGGGCATAAATGATGTACTGGAAGCTTTAAAAGAAAACTTTGGCGATATACCGTGCTTAAAAGGCGGTTTTGTATCTTTGCCAAAGGCACATACTTTTGCGACATGGCACATTACACGCCGCAAGGCTGACGGAGCAGACGGGTACAATCTGTACTGGGAAGTCAGCTATGAACTGCGGATTTTTTACCGTGATAATAAAACGGCGCAGGACTGCGAATCTGAGCGAGAGTTCGAGGACGCTCTTCGGGAATGCGAAGAACTCGAAAGCGGCTACGAGTATGACAGTGATGCAAAGCTTGATATCACGGTTTACACGTTTACGGAAAATATTGATTTTTAGGAGGTTATACTATGTACGAAACCAAGGAATACACACTGGGCAGCGGTCATCTTCACGTTGAACTGCGTGACGCGGCAACTTTTGATCCCGACACATACGAATGGGATAAATTTTTCACAAGTCAGACCAACCTTCTCGGAAGAATAAAGGGCGGCGCAAAATTTGAATACAGCACAGAAAAGTATGATGACGGGGACGATCTCGGATTTGTTAAGATAAGCGAGATCACAAAGGAAAATGTCAAGCTCACTTCGGGCGTAATAACGTGGAACGGTGAAGTTCTTGCTGCACTCTGCTCGACAGCAAGAGTGACTAACAACAGTGACGGTTCGCAGCGCATCAAGATCGGCGGTCTTGCAAATCAGAATGACAAGGTTTACATCATCGGCTTTGAGCATAAGAGCAAAAAGCTTCGTGTTATCATCGTTGGTAAAAACACGGAAGGATTTTCGTTTGAATTCAAGCAGGATTCGGCAACGGTCGTCGACACTGTATTTACAGCTGAAGCTGCGGACGATGAGGGTACTCTTATCATCATTGACGACTTTAGAAAGAAGACGTCGGCAGATAAGAACACACCAAGCGGAGAAGACAGCACACCAAGCGGAGAAGACAGCACACAGAATACTTAACGGAGAATAAGCGCTTATGATAAATCTCGGGCTGAAAGAAATTCCGATACAGCTTATGTCGCAGAAGGTAACGGTCGATATCTGCACAAAAGCTGAATGGGACATTATACAGACATATGACGGCTCGGACAAAGCGGCACAAAGAATAAGCGGTATGCTGCTTGACGGCGTACCGCTTAATTTATGCGACTGCAAGCTGTTTGCGGCTGCTTATATTGAGTTTATAAAAAAGCTGCGTGAAAAGCTTGGGCTGGAAGTGCCGTATTATCCGACCAAAAAGGATAAGGAATATGAAGTCAAATACACGGCATACACCGTCACTGACAAGCTTGTTGCCGATTATGCGAATATGAACATATACGAAGTTGACAAGCTGCCTATCCTCGATTACTGGCTGTTGGAGCGTGACGCTTTTATTGCGGCTCTTTCCAAAACTAAGGACGGCAGGAAATATCTCAATGATGCGTACCGCATAACACAGGAAGATGCGGACGATGATCTTGAACTATAAGGAGTGAAAACAATGCAGATAGAAGTAAGAGGCGATAGAGTCGTAATTGATGGATATGTAAATGCGGTAGGGCGTGACAGCAGACCTATCCGCTGTCAGACAGGTGATTTTGTTGAACAGGTCGAGCCGGGGGTTTTCGGGAAAGCGTTAAAACGTGCGAAAAATATAAAGCTGCTGCTCAATCACAGGACAGACCGTGAGCTTGGCTCGACAGCTGACGGCAATCTCACACTCACAGAGGACAGCATAGGTTTAAGGGCGCACGCCGAGATCGGCGACGAGGAAGTTATCCGCAAAGCAAGAAATCATCAGCTTTCGGGCTGGTCCTTCGGAATGTATGTGAACGAAAGCGAAATGGAGCAGAGGAGCAATGCTATCCCACGGCGAAAGTTAAAGGACATTGATATGTTCGAGGTTTCGGTCATAGATACAACGATGCTGCCCTGCTATGCAGGAACGTCCGTTGAATGCCGTGCAGAGGGCGAAAACGCAGCATTACTCGAGACCCGTGCATACGATGATGCGGTTGAGGTCACGGAAAAACTTCCCGAAAATTATTTTGATGATGCAGAAAGACAGCTTGCGCAGCTCCGTGCCGAGAGTGCTTGGCTTGATGCGGAAAAGCGGTTGGAAGAACTGCGTTACAATCCTTATCACGACCCGACTAACGGGCGGTTTACTACAAGCTCGGGTGGCGGCGGATATTTGTTCGTCGGCAAGGGTGAAAAAGGCAAGGGGCAGTATGTTTATGACAGAGACATTGATTCCGAGTATGAAGAGTGGAAGAAGCAGAAAAAAGCTAAACAAACTGCTAAAAGCCATAAAAAAGCATCTGAAAATAATGAAAAAATAAACATTATTAAGCAAGGAACAAACATATATAACACAGACTATGCTACTCCCGACGATTATAAAAAAGCTCTTGCCGAGAAATATAACGGTATTACCGATGTCAGCAAAATAAAAAATGCAAAAGATGTTTCAGACTTTATAAATTATGACACTCAAAGTCAGTACTATGCATCTCATGGCAGCGATAAAGCAATTCAAAGCACATGGAAACCAGGACAATTTAGCGTTGGAACAAACGAATTTGGTTTTGGCGGCGAGGTTTCACCTGTTCGTGATGCGGGTTTTTCAGACAACGGAACAACTGTGATTGATATGCCAAAGGGATATTATACGTTTAAAAACAACACGCATGTTTTTGAAAACTCGTTTAAAAAATTAGAAGATGCCGGCATAGGTATAGGACATTGGTTTGATGATACTTACATGGTTATGAAGAAAAAAGGCAGCAGAACCAAGAAGTGGTTAGAGGGAATCGAAGTAAAGCGTGCTGTCAATGTTGACAATGCAGAAAGACAGCTTGCACAGCTCCGTGCCGAGCCTGCTGGGCATGGCTGAAATGCGGAATTGAGATATAATAAAAATCATGATCCAAATACGGGACGATTTTGTTCGGGGAATGGCTTGACGGTGGACGGTAAAAGTGATATAATAAGCAATGAACTTCTTAATAAAGCAATACAAGAAGGAACTATATCCACAAAACTTGATAAAAGGAAACAAGGTGCGCACATAAAAGGCAATTCCGAATATTTGAGCCGCATATAAAATGGTGAACACCCGAGTTATATTACTATCAGCAAAATGGAAACCCAACAGATAATAAACGAGTATTCCGGAAAAGGGAAAGTTCGTATAGACGGAAAGCGTTTTAAAGAAACTGTTACCGCTGATAGAATGATCGGTGTTTATGTTGAGAAATATACCGGTAAAGAAATCCCAACAAACAGAGGGACTATTCATTATTCAAAGTCAGGCGCTCACATTGTTCCTTCAAAACCGGAGAAATGAAATGTTTGATATTGAATTGGATAAAATCATGTGCGAAAGTCAATTCCATAAGGTAAGGCTCGTCACTAAGGATAACAAGGAAATAATTGATATAGTTGACCTATATGAAAGCGAATGGGACAGCGGAGAAAATGAGCCTTGCATCGGCTTAAAAAACACACCGGGCGTAAATCTGTTCTATATCAGCAGCATTAAATCTCTTGAAATAATTGATTGATAATCATAACCATTCTCCAAGAAAGGCAGAAGAATTAAAGGTCAAAATGAAAGTTAAGAGGTGGTATGATGAAAGTTAAATACATTGGCAAAAGTGACCCTCTTGAATTGATTAATGGCAAAATCTATAATGTCATCTCCATTGAAAAAGGTGGGTATAGAATAATTGATGAAACTTCGGAAGATTATCTTTATCCGCCCGAGCTTTTTGAAATAATCAAATAATATTTCAAATAACCGTTTTGCAGTCAAATGCAGGACGGTTATTTTTTTATATCTTCAAGTGTCCGTTTCGGGCGCTTTTTTTATGGTATCATAAAATCAGAAAAAGTGGGGAGCAGGTGATACTATGGATTTAGAACTTATTCCCGATGCAATTTTAGAGGATTTAAAAGCATACACGGAAGAAAAATCGAAGAAAATTGCGCAGGCTGTCAAGGAATGCACCAAGGAGGCATATACGGACATAAAGCGTGATTCACCGGTTCGGAAGGGAAAAAAAGTCGTATATGTTCACGGTGTAGCAAAGCCGAATTATCAGCCGGGAAGCTATAAAAAAGGTTGGGTAACGACCACCAAAAGCTATGAACGAGGTCGCACACAGGGCTATGTACGCAACAAGACAAATTATCAGCTCACACATTTGCTGGAGCTTGGGCATAAAGCGAGGGACGGCTCTTGGGTAGAGCCTATACCGCACATTGTTGATAATCAAAATGAGGCTCGAAAAAAGCTTGAAAAAATGATAGAAGAGATACTGGAGGAATAGGCCGTGGCTGGAAAATACGGATATATGGCGAAGATCGGTGCTGATACGTCGGGACTTACGGCGGCACTGTCAACAGTTGAAACCAGTTTGAGAAATACCTCTGCAGAGCTTAAAGCGGTCAACGAGGGATTAAAGCTTGACGGCGGTGAGAATGCAGAAAACCTCACGTCAAAGTTTGAGCTTCTACAGTCTGCGATCGCAGACACTGAAACCAAGCTTGAAAAACTCCGCTCTGTTGAAGAAGCGGTGAACAGTGCCGCTTCCAATGGTGATATATCATCAAGTGCGCTCAGGCAGTATCAGAACGAAGTCAGCAACACAGAGAGCAGTCTGAGGCAGTATGAACAGCTGCTGAAAAACACGCAGTTACAGCTTAATAATCTCAATGGTGTGCAGGAAGTGGCGAACGATACGATGCAGTCGTCGTCCGAAATAGCTGATCTTGTACATAGAGCAATGGAGCGTTACACCGGCGGTGCATCTTCGGCTGCGAGTGCTGCGAACAGCGAGAGTGAGGCTTTTGACAAAGTAGCTGAAACAGCTGACAAAGCCTCTACAGCAATGGAGAAGATCGTAAATGTAAAGAGTGTACAGTACGATCAATCAGCCATTGATTATATTGAGAATTACGGTAAAGCAGTTGAAACGACAACGACGGCTTATGACAGGTACAAGTCATCAACAAATGAGACCAATGCAGCCATTAAACAGCTTGAAGCGGAGTACGGACAGCTCGACAAGGCTTTGGCTTCAAATGCTGAAAGCGAAGTCCTTGCTTTACAGAAGAAGCAGGTAAAAAATGAGCTTATAGAGACAGAACGCTACAAGCTTGAAAGCCTGGAAAATCAATATAAAAGCATGCGCTCTGCCGTTGACAGCGGAGACATCGGCGCAGAGCAGTTCCGCGAATTTGAGCGTGAAATCGAAGCCACAAAACAGCAGCTTGAAGAGCTTACGAAGACAAATGGCGATGCTGCAAACTCTACCGAAGAATTAGGCAACTCCACTAAGGACCTCGGCAATCAGATTGAGAACGCAGGTCAAAAAGCTGTAACATTCGGAGATATTTTTAAGGCAAATATCCTTTCCGATGTTGTTATGGATGGTGTACGCAAACTCAAAAATGAATTTGTTGACTTTGCGAAAGAAGGAATAGAGCTTGCTTCCGACCTTACGGAAGTGCAGAACGTTGTTGATGTTACTTTCGGGGACAGTTCGGGGACGATAAACAACTGGGCGAAGCGGGCGGCGACCTCTTTCGGTATGTCGGAGCTTGCCGCCAAGGAATACACGGGAACGCTCGGTGCAATGCTCAAATCGCAGGGTATAACAAGCGACAGCGTTGTACAGCTCTCGACCGATCTTGTCGGACTTGCGGGCGATATGGCGTCGTTTTATAACCTTGATGTAGAAACTGCATTTAAAAAAATACGCTCCGGTATGTCGGGGGAAACTGAGCCTTTAAAAGAGCTTGGCATCAATATGTCAGTCGCCAATATGTCGGCGTATGCACTTGCGGAAGGCATCGAAAAGCCGTGGAAAAAGATGTCGCAGCAGGAACAGACCATACTGCGCTATAATTATCTGTTAGATCAGACAGCGGATGCGCAGGGTGACTTTGCCCGTACCTCGGACAGCTATGCGAATCAGCAGCGTATTATGGAGCTGACCTTGCAAAACCTTTCGGCGGAGCTGGGTGAAAAGCTTTTGCCGGTTGCGCTTGAATTCACGCAGATGATATCAGCATCAGCGCCGAATATTATGAACCACATCGTCGATATCGGAAGTGCGGCGGCTACTGTAGCGACATACCTTATTGAGCATAAAGAGGCTGTAATATCTCTTATCACAGCGTATGGCTCGTTTAAGGGAGCTATTGCAGTCAGCTCTGCTGTGACCGGTGCGATAAACGCATATAAGACGCTGACAACGGCAACGCAGGCGGCAACGGTTGCGCAGGAAGCGAACAACGTTGCTGTTGCGGCTAATCCGTATGTATTGCTTATATCAGCCATTGTTGCGGCAGGTGTTGCTATAGGCTCATATGTGATGCAGCTTGACAGTGCCATTGAAAAGGAAAATGACATAAAAAAGGCTGCTGACGATACTGTAAACAGTGCCAATGCTGAAGCGGCAACCGTTGAAGCCAAAGCGGACAGATACAAGAGGCTTTACGATGAGTATAAGAAGACGGGCGTTGCGACCGGTGAAATGATAGAGCTTGCAAAGCAATTGCAGGAGCTGTCGCCCGATACCATTAGCCTCATAGATGAGGAAACGGGAGCATATAAAGAGCTTGGCAATGAGATAGACAATGTTATTCAAAATATACGGCTCAAAGGCATTGAAGAAGCGAGGAACAACGCACTCGAAAGCTACTACGGTAATATCACCGAGTATTATAATCAGCAGGCAAAGGCTTATCAGAAATATTCGGAATCGGTTGCAGGCATTTCCGATGAAACGCTTGCAGAAATTGAAAAGGGTTCGGAGGGCGCTTACGGAAAGGTAATTGAGCTGCTGCAAGGTGGTTCTGACGGGCTTGACGCCGAAGAATACGCCAATTCGGCAGGGCTTGACTACAGTGCTTTTCAAACATATCAGAACGCTCAGTATGACCTGCATCGAACACTGGATAAAACCAATGAAAAAATTGCAGAGCAGGAAGGACTTATAGAAGAAACTTCCGCAAGTTTTGATAAGCTTGAGGAAACGGTAAGTGGAGCGAGTGCGGCTGATACACAAAGTTCCGAAGGCTCATACTGGGGCGATTATTATAAAAAAAGAAGTGAGGAGGCGGAAAGTTTTCTTGAAGACTTATCTCAAAAGCAAAAGGAAGAGGTAAAACTATACGAAGAAACTCTTCAAGCGGAAGTAGATAAGCTTGATAAAAGAAAATCTCTCCGAAAACTCAGTGAGGAAGAGTATTATACCGAGCTTAAAAAGTATCTTGACAGTCATGTGAATGAGGAATCGGCACTTTATTATAAGCAATTATCTAATTATGAAAAATACATTGATAAAAAGGATAAAGCCGCTAAAAAAGAAGCTGAAAATCAGAAAAAGCAGGCTGACAAAGAAGAAAAAGAAAGCAAAAAGGCTGCTGAAAAGAAAATTGACGATGATATCTATGCGTTAAAGCACAAAGATGAAACCGATGAAAACTACACTAAAAAGCAGATGTGGGATGATATCGAAGTAATTGTCAATGGACTGGACAAGCAGAGCGACCAGTATAAAAAATACCATGACGAGATAATTAAAGGCCGAAAGAAGCTTGCAGATGAGCTAAAAAAAGAAGATGACAAAGCTGCAAAAGAGCAGCTCAAACAGTTGAAGTCTACAGCCGACAAGCAGGGAAAGGAACTTGAAAAGCAGTATAAGGAGCTTGTCAAGCAGAAAGAGAAGGTAAAAAGTGACTTACTTAGTATTGATCTCTCTAATACGGTTACGGACAAAGACGGGAAAGACAAGGAAGTACTTACTGATCTGAACGCAGAAGCCAAAAAAATTGACAAATATAACAACTCGCTCGAAAGGCTAAAAAAACTTGGAGCCTCTGAAAGCCTTATTGATAAAATAGAGTCCATGAAATTTGAGGATGGAAGCAGGCAGACGTTTATTGATACACTGCTTGGCTTATCCGAAAAAAATTTGCAGCTGTACTTTTCCGATTGGGAGCGGCTGCAGGGAAAGATCGAAGAGGTATCGCAAAACAGCGTCTCAGACAAGCTTGATGATCTTAATTCAAAGACAGCAGATGCGGTTGACAGCATATTCGGTGATGTTGCCGAGAATGCGTATGAAGATGGTGCAGAGGTGGCGAAGAACTTTTTGCAGGGCATCGTTGATAATATGGGTGATCTTAATGATGCGGCGGCTATATCTGCTATGCTTGGCATTACTTCCGGAACGGGAGCAGGTGCAGAGGCATCATCGGCAGGCAAAAGCGGGAAAGGCGGCGGCTCTGATGGTTCTTTGGGCGGTTCGGAGGGGAAAACTCCTATCATCATCAATCTTAATGACAAGGAATTCATCAAGACCTATATAGAAGACCTGATAGCGAGCGGAAAGCGTTCGGGCGGAAATACGTTTGGCTTATAAAGGAGGCTTTACAATGGCGGAAGAATATGTTTTACAGAAGGGCGAAGTTCTGAACGGAGGATATTCCGTTACTATCGGCGGATATACGCTGCGGCTCATCGGTGGCTACAGTCCGACATGGACAAACGAATATGACACCGAGAACCAGTTCACAGACTACAAGGGTGATCCGGTACGAATTCTCAGAGGCAGGCGTTTCAGCCTTGAAATTTCCACGGGGCGGCTTTCCGCTGAGGATAAGAACGCTTTGCTCGAAGAACTGAAAAAGGAAACGATCGCTGTCAGCTGTCCCGATTTTACGGGAAATTGCTACACGGACGCTGTTCCTGCGAAGCTTGAACAGGCAAACTTCCTCGGCACACGCTACAGCACAAGCATCACGCTGACGGCGTGTGAGCTGGATAAGTCGGGACTTGGGGACGGGCTTTAGCTACTATCTGATCATTGATGGTGTTTTCTATTACACTTTCGGCGATCTGACACTTATACAGAGTGCTGACGGAATGGGGACATCGGGCATAAGTGCGGCGGAATTCAGCTTCACGGTATCGTATGAAGAATATGCGCAGAAAAAGCCGAAATCGGGTGCAGAGGTTATTTTCGGTTTTCGTGATGATAACAAGATGTACTGTTTTTTTATTTCGCAGAGGTCACGAAAGGGCGGAACAGTATCGTTCAAGTGCTATGACAGGACGCTGCTGTTGGAGATATCGTCCGATCACACCAACATTCCGTACATCAACGTTAACGAGAAGGACAAGGACAGCGGAGATATTTCAATGCTTACGCTTGTTCTATACATTGCGGAATACGTTGGATTTACGGGCTGTACAGAGAAGCTCAAAAACAGTTTCAATTTTGCAAGTTCGTACAACCTCAAAAAAACCGACATAGAAGGCAAATCGTTAAGGTCGCTGCTTGAAACTATATCGACTGTATGGTGCGGATATTTCGCAGCTGCGGCGAATAATTACCTCGATTTTATTTTTTACGGTGAATCGGCACACACGTTGTGTTCGGTGAAAACTCACGCTGCTATTGCGATGCAGTCGGAACGTTCGCCGATCACGAGGGTAATAGCGCACACGGGGTCAGACTATTTCTACGCAACGCTGAAAGATGAGAACGGCATAGAGGTTGTGTCCGATGTTTTTTCAACGATAACCGTTCAGACTGATTTCGCTTCGCAGTCATACGCAGACTGTCTATTGTCGAGGCTGCAGGGTTACACATACAGATCGTGGAAATGCGACAAGGCGATCATTGAATTGTCGGAGTATCTTCCGACGATAAGCCTTGGAATGAGCGGCTATCATTATCCCGATGGAGTTGATCCGCTGACGGAGTTCACGGCGAACAGCTTAACGCTCAAATTTACCGATACCGGAGTGTATGCAGAGGTGGGCTGTAATGAGGTGACGGAAGACGAATGTGCTTATTTGGGCTATTTTTCCCGAAAGCTTGGTGAAAAAATATCGGAGGGTGAAGTGCTTGGCAATAACACGATGGTGACAAGATATCAAGGCGTTGTGCATCTCGGAGAAAAGAAGAAGGACGAAAAGACAGGCGAGGTCACGCAGAGCCGATACGGGTATTCGAGTGCGACTTCGGACGGAGTTGTTGAATTCGATGGCGCTATGGTGTCGAAGAAAGTACCGAAAACTGCAAAGTGGAACAGCGACAAGACCGCCGCTGTTGTGGATTTCGGCGAAAAGAAGTACAAATACAATATCGAAAAGGACGCAGACGGGAATGTGACGTCTTTTTCCAAAGAGGAAGTAAAGGAGGGAACGCAGTGAGTTTTGATGTAGGGTTTTTGCTGGGGGTTTTGATGGGTGGTGGAGGCGGTGGAGGAAGTTCATATACAAACAACGATCCCGATTATCAGCTGTATAAGGCTTTGCCGGAACCAAACGAAAATCAAATAGTTATACTTTTACGCATTGCCGATATCTCCGAACAATCGTATTTCAACGTTCATTTTGATGCGGCATATTCAATTGAAGATATAGGCGAAAATGAGGGCATTATCGACTGGGACGACGGTTCAATCACACATATCGGCACTGCGTCATACGGTTCACACGCTTATAGTGGTATAGGCGATTATATTATTACCATAACCGATAACAGTGGCGGAAAAATAGAATCCGTATGCTGCTGCAAACGTCGGAATTATGGATATCCTATTGCCGTGAAAGTAGGTTCTGCGGTCATTTACGATGACGGTCTTGGTGGGAAATACATCGGCTCGGCAAGTGACTTCAAATACATACAGTTCGCATCGGACTATATCTGGAAAAACGGCTTTGTGTTCAATGGGGCGCAGAGGCTGACAAAGATAGATTTCTTAAGCAGCACCAAACCCGACAAACTTTTGAACAATCAGTTTTACGGCTGCTATGCACTTGACTTTGACAGCCTTATGCCGCTATTCTCGGAAGTGACCGAGGTTGGCAATTCCGCTTTTAGCAGTTGTTATGGATTAAAAAAGCTTGAACTTCCAAAGTGTACAAAGGTCGGAAACAGTTCGATATATCAATGCTACAGCCTTAAAGAACTGGTAATGCCGTTATGCTCCGAAGTTGGCAATTTTGCAATAAGTTACAACAGTGCACTTTCAAGAATAGTGTTGAATGACAGCTGCACTTTCGGTAAAAACACTATGCAGGGCTGTAATTGCCTTATTCCGACACCTAACGGAATATATCCATATTAAGAAGGAGGAAAAACAATGGTAAAAACAGTAACACTCACGGCAGACACGCCGCAGAAGATCACGTTTGATGGAGCTTATCCGTACTACTGGATCGACAACAAGTCCGCATCTGATGTATACGCATCGGTCGGAGTTCCCGAAGCTAACGCTGACGGGACTTACACCGTTGCGGCAGGCTCACAGATGCGCATTTCGGGCGGTGTGGGCAATGACGGCATTACACTGCTCGGTGAGGGTAAGGTGCAGATAGTTGCGTCGGCTATTGCTGCCTGCCCTTTTAAGGTCGCCCCTGCTGTCGGTGGGGGCGGAGAAAGTGACACGGTCGATGAATTTCTGAATATCGCATCGACAAATCCCGTACAGAATAGAGCTATAAAAGCCGAGCTTGACAAGAAAGCAAACAGCAAACACAGCCACAGCGTTGCGGATATCTCGGATTTTCCCGACATTCCTGATAAGAACACGATTGTTGACTGGGGATTTTATATTAAGCTCACAAGCGGAATATCAAAGTCTGACCTTGCGGCAGATGTGCAGACAAGCTTAAACAAAGCTGATACGGCTTTGCAGGAGCATCAGAGTTTAGCGGATTATGTTAAAACAACGGACAGCAGGCTTATGAGTGCGGAGGATAAGGTCAAGCTTGACGGTATTGCTGAGGGTGCAAACAAAACTGTAGTTGACACAACTTTGAACGGAACAAGTGAAAATCCTATCTCGAACAAGGCTGTAAATGCGGCGCTTGCTAAAAAAGCCGCAAGCTCGCACACTCACGATGACAGGTATTATACAAAAAATGCTCTTGATACAAAGCTGGACGAACTCACAAGCGGCAATTCTGCGTGTGTTTGTGGAATCTATACCGGTGACGGTGTTATCCCACGAACAATAAGCCTTGGTTTCACGCCGAGTGCAGTTCTTATTTCGAGCGAAAATGGCGCAATGGGGGCAACTTCAACTGTAACAAAATCAGGTGCGTTGGCTGTCGGAAACAGTGTTGGCTGCACCTATAATTCTGCCTCGACTACGAAATACACTGAAATGGTAGGAATAGTCAGCGGCGGCTTCCAGCTGCTTTCATCGAATAGCAATCACTCGAACGGATATACATATCATTACGTTGCGTTTAAATAAGTGAGGTGTGGAAAAATGATAGTAAACAAAATTACGAAGTCTATCGAGGACAGGTCAGACTGTGACTGCAACTGGCTCGACGATAATTGGATATATGTCAAAACGGGGTCGGCACTTGCAGACAAGTTAATGAAAAGCGCACCGTTCATCGAACTTATTTTCGATGATGTCGGGAATCTCGTTGATATATCGGAGCTTGAACGTCCTGCCGCCGACGAGCCGACCGAGCTTACCAACGAAGATCTTGCCCTTGCGGTGGCGGAGCTTGCGGAAACTTCTGCGGCGGACAAGCTTGAAATCGAAATGGCTATTGCAGAATTAGCGGAGGTGATGACGAATGGCTAAACTTTATTACAATCTTATCAAGGCGAACAAGAAAACGCTTGACGATGTACCGCTTAGATGGCGAGAGGAAGTCAGAAAGATGCTGGAGGCTGAAAATGAAGATAACTGATGCTTTGCTTACGCCGAACAAGT
>OIYP01000752.1_pt1 | contig 19563 bp, 12 predicted proteins | sample 1588261 | NCBI WGS metagenome assembly OIYP01 (sample SAMN03283293) | human gut metagenome | biome: human-associated habitat; material: feces | host: Homo sapiens | place: Peru | collected 2012
GGCTTTTGTCTAAATGATACAACTCTTTTGAGTTTTCAGATACGCTCTAATCTATACCTCACAATAGCTGATGGATTCAAACATAAAGATACAACTGATAACGGGTGGAAAGATAACTGGATCTATATAAATTGGAGAAAAAGTCAAAAAGGAAATGATCACATTGATCTTCGCCATCCCGGAGATGATGTATTTAAATATATTTTCAACGAAGAAAATAGAAAATCAAGCGTTGAAAACATAATAGATTTTCTTGATGATATAATTGAAGCAGATAAGGAAGATGCAGAATGAATATGTTTATCAATAATGAAGATTACAAAAGGTTCTATATTGAAAATAAACAGTGCTTTACAGAAAAAGCATGGAGCATATTAAATCAACTTGTCGACAATGAAATTACATATATGTTTATTTCAGACACAAAAGAAAATCTATTTGATGGAATAGTTAGCGTTGATTTATCTGAACGTTTAAAAGAATCTCATTTGTTTATTTCTGTTGCAGAATATAAGGAACTGGATCTTTTACTAAAGAAGAAAGCAGAAGTAAAGAAGACAGAAGAAGTAAAGAAGACAGACGAAGATGATTTTAGTTCAATGATCTGTTTTGGAGCAATCTGGTTAGCAACCGATAAAATTCCTGATTTCGATATAAGCGGAATACCTGCAGTTACATTGATAGGAATGGATATAAAGGATGTATCAGAATTCATAAAGATGCATCCTGATAAAACTGTTTTTGCCTGTGATGAAATAAAAACACATAATTTGCTTGTATACCTTCAGACGTGTGATTATATTGGAATTGATTTTGCAGATATTGAAAACAGTTATCAGTCACAAGCTGATAAAATACGATATCTTACTTCTCATAAGTTTTCTGATAAAATTGAATATGATGATTATGCTGATGCCGCAGGAATAATGATCCTTCGCGGAGAAAATACAATGGCAGAGGAATATGAAGCTGTGATAATTGAAATCATGAATAACTTTCATGATTATGCAGATTACATTTATAACGTATTTGATTCATACGATGGAAAATTTCATGTAATGGATTATATCGTATCACATCCGTATCATAATGACGGAAAGCAATATTCCCCTAATGAGGTTGATCAGATATGTCAGGAACGTCATCGCAGAAGGATTGAATTAACGGGTGAAGAGCAGTGACAGAAATGTTGCTGCTTTTTTATTTGGCTGATTGTTATGTTATACAAAACACCAATTAAAAACTATACAAAAAATCAAGCAAAAACTCTGATATATGGATTTTGCGCAGATTTTTTGTCTATAGTTTTATTGGTGTTTAGTATTACAATAGATAGGTGACACAAAGTATAGAAAAAACAACTTCCAAAATGATATAATGTTTAAGAACCACCAAAAACAAAGTATCAAAAAGGAAGTTGTTCAATGGATAGTATATCATCAGAAGCCCATTTTTGTCAACGGGTTTTGAAATATTCGTATAAAAAACAGTAACAGAAGTATCAAGACGAGCATATCCAAGAAGAAAAAATGATCCTTCACAGATTTCCAAGTATGCTTAGGGTAATAAAGAAATGGCAAAACCGAAAATAGAAAAAGCAGCTGGAAAACCCGAATTATATGAAGGAACGGCATATCCGGTACCAATATATAGCAACAGACGAGCGTACAAGGATATGTTATCGTGAAATATACGATGAACACAGTACATACAGCTCCAAAGACTTCTTAATTGTGCAATACACGCAGACAGCGATAGGCAATATAATGGATCGCAGCAAGAATATCCATACGGCAGCATACTCTCTGATGCGAATTATATCAAATCTGCCGACTTTTGCCAAGTAAAGCATTTTTCGCCGTACAGCCCGAAACTGTGCGGCTTTTTTATAAGAAATATTCGGAAAATCCGCACAAACGGTTGATTTTGAATCGAAAATGTGCTATACTATTAGGTAATTCACAGAAAAGGATTGATAGTTTGTGTATGCTTGGGTAAGATATCCCGTTAAATGGCTGTACAAAATATTTTATGATTTCCATATCGAGGGCATAGAGAACATACCGCAGGACAGACCTGTTGTTCTGGCTTCAAACCACCGCAGCTACGCCGACCCCGTTATACTTACAATGCCGATGAAGCGTCCTGTTTCCTATATGGCAAAGGAGGAGCTTTTCCGCAATAGGCTTTTCGGCTGGTTCATACGGAAGCTTGGCGCTTTCCCCGTTACACGAGGCGCAGGCGATATGTCCGTCATCGATGACAGCATAAATATCCTCCGCTCGGGCAGAAACCTTGTCATTTTCCCCGAGGGCACACGCTCCAAGGACGGTAAGGTCGGCAAGGGCAAAACGGGCGTTGCGATGATAGCCGCAAAGTCGGGTGCAGATGTCGTTCCCTGCGGAATTGTATTTGAGGGCGAAAAGCTGCACTTCCGCTCAAAGCTCACGCTCAGATTCGGAAAGCCGATAAAAGCCGCGGAACTCGCCGTTGAGGGCAGCTCTCCCCGTGAGCTTAAAGAGGTAAAAAAACGCATAATGGGCGCAATTACGGAGCTTGTCGAAGGTCCTGCGCTGACAGCCGCAGATGCTCCGCTCCAAATAGAGGACAAGAACGATGCCGCACAGAATTGAGATAGCGGATAAGGCAGGTTTCTGTTTTGGTGTTGACAGAGCCGTAAAAATCGTGTATAATATTATAGAAAACGGCGGAAAAGCCGTGACCTACGGCGAGATAATCCATAACGAAACCGTTGTCAATGAGCTGAAAAGCTGCGGCGTGAATGTTATAAATTCACCCGAGGAGATAGAAAAACTCGAAAATACGAGCGTTGTTATCCGTTCCCACGGCGTTGGAAGAGATATCTATGAGCTTCTTGAAAAGCGAAAGCCGTTCGGTGTTGACGTTTGTGACGGGACTTGCCCGTTCGTTGCAAGGATACATAAAATAGTGTCCGAAAAGTCCGGCGAGGGCTTTGACATCATCATTCTCGGCGATAAAGACCACGATGAAGTACAGGGAATTGTTAAACATTGCCAAAAAATGCCGTATATTTGCGGCAATGATGATGAACTTCGTGAGATTTTACAAAAAAAATTTAAAAATTTTAAAAAAAAGGTTGCAATTGTTGCGCAAACAACGTATAATATAATTATATGGGAAAAGTGCTGCCGTATCATCAGATCGGAATGCCCCGAAGCAGAGGTGTTCAATACCATCTGCAGCGCCACCGCAGAACGCCAGCAGAGTGCTGTCCGTCTTGCGGAAAAGTCCGATCTTATGATAGTCATAGGCGGCAAACGCAGTTCCAACACAGCAAAGCTCTACGACATCTGCCGTGAGCATTGCAAAGCCTGTATCCTCATTTCGGACGCAGGTGAGCTTGAAAGGGAGAATATCCCCGAAAAGCTCCGTGAACTCGGTGAAAACTTTAACATCGGGATCACAGCCGGAGCATCGACCCCGGCATATATAATCAAGGAGGTACAAAACCACATGAGCGAAATTATCAAAAACAATGACGAGGATTTTGACTTCGCCAGCGCGCTCGACGCATCTTTCAAAAAAATATACACCGGTCAACGGGTGAAAGGATACATAACTGCCGTAAACAACACAGAAGCAACAGTTGATATCGGCACTAAGCAGACAGGCTATATCGCTCTGTCCGAGCTTACAGACGATCCTACACTCAAGGTAAGCGATGTAGTTAAGGTCGGCGACGAGGTTGACCTTATCGTTATCAAGATCAACGACGCTGAAGGTATCGTAAACCTTTCCAAGAAGAAGGTTGACGCTATGGTCGGCTTTGACAAGCTCGTCAAGGCTAAGGAAGAGGACGCAGTTCTCGAAGGTACAGTTACAAACGTTGTTAAGGGCGGCGTAATTGTTATCACAGAGGGTACAAGAGTGTTCATTCCTGCTTCTCAGGCTACTGCAAGACGTGATGAAAAGCTTGAAAATCTTCTCAAGAAGACTGTTAAGTTCAAGATCATCGAGATCAATGAGCAGAAGTTCAAGGCTGTCGGCTCTATCAAGGCTGTTCTCAACGCAGAAAAGGACGCTGCAAAGGCTAAGTTCTGGGAGAACGTTAAGGTTGGCGACAAGTTCAAGGGCGAAGTTAAGTCTATCACAAACTACGGCGCATTCGTAGACCTCGGCGGCATCGACGGCATGGTTCATATTTCCGAACTCAGCTGGAACAGGATCAAGCACCCATCCGAAGTTGTTAAGGTTGGCGACGTTATCGAAGTTTTCGTTAAGGAACTCGACAGCGAAAGCGGCAGAATTTCCCTCGGCTACAAGAAGGACGAGGACAATCCTTGGGTCAAGTTCGCTAACGAATATTCTGTTGGCGATGTAGTTGAAGCTAAGGTAGTTTCTATCACACCTTTCGGCGCATTCGCACAGATCATTCCCGGTATTGACGGTCTTATCCACATCTCTCAGATCGCTAATAAGAAGGTTGCTAACGTTAAGGACGTTCTTTCCGTTGGCGACGTTGTTAAGGCAAAGATCACAGAGATCGATACTGACAAGAAGAGAATCAGCATGTCTATCAGAGAGCTTCTTGAAGAAGAAGGCACAGACGAGTCTGCTGAATAATTTTCACAGTATAGCAAAGGCTGCTGCAATTTCTTGCGGCAGCCTTTTTGTATTAAAGGAGAATCTTATGGAAAATAAAATAAAGAAAAATCAGCGCTGAAATCCTATATATTCAAGATTGTCGGCTTGATTTTTTCTGAATTTTAAATGATGTTTATTATAACGAGGTGAAAAGATGAAATATGTATGCAAATGCTGCGGCTGTGCGGCACTGGATTCAGGCGATGAGTACGATATCTGTCCCGTCTGCTTCTGGGAAAAGGACAAGACGCAGGAGAGCGACCCCGAATACAAAGGCGGTGCGAATGCGGTTTCACTGAACGAGGCAAGGAAAAACTATGCCGAGTTCGGCGTTGGAGATAAGCGTTTCACCGAAATGGTGCGCAGACCCGAAACTATCGAAAAAGCTGCCGTTATGCGCAGAAAAGAGCGCAGGGAGGACGAGAACTTTGCTTTTGAAGTTCTCGATAAAGCCGAGTTTGCCGTGCTTTCAATGATCGATGAGGACGGTTTGCCGTACTGCCTGCCGATATCCGTTGTAAGGATAGGTGAGAAGCTTTATTTTCACTCTGCCGAGGACGGACGAAAAGCCGAGGCAATGTCAAAAGAACCGAATGTCTGCCTTACCGCCGCAGCTGATGTTGTCAGCGCCGAAGACAAGTTCACGACCTACTTCAAGTCCGCAGTCGTGAGGGGAAAAGCCGTCAGGGTCACGGACGATGAGGAAAAAATAACGGCGCTCAAAGCAATATGCGAACGCTTCACGCCGTCAAATATGCCCGATTTTTCCAACGCAATAAAAATGAGCCTGCCGAGAACGGCTGTCTGGAGGATCGATATCGAAAACGCAACGGGCAAGCAGAAAAAGAAAGTATGAAATAAGCCGTTCGGGTCAGTCCCGAGCGGCTTTGCTGTACTACTATTAAAATCCCATTTGTTCAAGCTCTTTGGCAATGCCAACGTAAAAATCGGATATGTCGGAAACGCCGTTTCCCTTTTTGCCCGAAAGCCTGCATCTGCGCATATCGACCTCATCGCAGTGCGAAATGCCGCGGCTGCCGACACCCGTAACAACACCCTTAAAATTGCCCCATTTCACCGATTCGGGCGAGAGCAGACCGTCATTTTCGCCGTCCCAGTGTCGGACGACAAGGTTTGGCAGCCACATAAGCATATCGGAGCGGCTATGCTTCATCAAAAATGCGTAGCTTTGATAATATATTGATTCGATATCGGGATTTTGCTCGTTGAAACGACGTGCGTCCTCGGTTCGGAATGAGCATATTGCGCTGAAAGTATCGGGATTTTTGTCCCCGAGCAGTCTGAACCATAGGTCGGTCACTTTACAGCCGCCTTTTATGAGCGGTTCGGGAATTTTCATAAGTTTATCCACAGTTTTTGAGCCGTTGTGCGGCGTGGATAAGGTCGTTATCGATGCGATTTTGTCCGAATATCCAAGGCTTGATACGGCGTACCTTGCTTCAAGTCCGCCCTTTGAATGGGCAATGATGTTAACCTTGTCGGCGTGTTCGGTTTTTAGCACCTTATCGATGCTTTCGGCGACTTTGCGTGAGTTCGATTCGATAGAACCGTTGCTGTCCTGACCGCTCAGATACACCGAAAAGCCATTTTCTTTGAGCTTTCTGGGAATTCTTCCCCAGTAGCCGACTGCGCGGTCATCGCGAAAATCCATTCCGTGAACCAATAAAATAGGATACTTCATAATTCCACTTCCTGTCAAAAATTAAACGTCATAAAATTTATGTCGATTTGACTTATTATACCATATACTTTGAGGGGAATCAATAGTTTTAGCAAAAAAGATCAGACCGAAGAGAGGGGGGACTCTTCGGTCTGATCTTCTTGAAAAGAGGAATTTTCGGGGGATATATGTAAACCAAAATATTGGATAGTTTTTTGCCGCCGACATTGTATGTGCGAATATTTCCGCTGTCGGCTATTTATATAAAAAGACCGTTTACCGTTTTTGCGGTGAAGCGAAGCGACAGACACTTGCCAAAGGTCGTTTTAACTTGTGCCGCACCGACTGTTATCAGTGCGGCTGAAAATGAAAAGAGGGAGAATATGGAAATTAGATAATATCGTGTTTAACTCCTCGGTACTTTTCTTTTTCCCTTGGAATGATTATATAATAACCTTTGTTTGTGTTGATTTAATGAAAGAACCACGAAAATAAGAAAAAAACGTCTTTTTTCAGAAATATTTCCGCTTATTTCTCCCACACTTTTCGGACATAATACTGCTGATGACATTTTTGTGAAGAAAGGCGGTCGGAAAATGAAGAAAAAAGGAGCTTTTGTGGAGGATCTGACAGTGTTTCTGTCGGGAGGACTGATATATTCGATGATAGAGATCATTTTCAGAGGCTTTACGCACTGGAGCATGACACTCACGGGCGGAGCGTGTCTGCTGATAATGTACCGTCACTACACGGCGCACCCCGATGAGGGTATGCTCGCAAAGTGCATTTACGGCTGTACAGTCATAACCTCGCTCGAGCTGCTGGTCGGCTGCGTGGTGAATCTGCTTCTCGGCTGGAGCGTGTGGGATTATTCGTCACAGCCGCTCAATCTTTTCGGACAGATATGCGTGATGTTTTCGGCATTCTGGTTTCTGCTCTCCGTTCCTGCGGCGGCTATCTGTGAAGGATTCAGACTCCGTTTTGCCGAGGTGAAGAAAATGCTGTCATAATTATCTTTTTTTTGTGCAAATTTTTAGCCCTTCGTACTGGACAAATTATTCATAATATGTTATAATCTAATAAATATATGTGGGGCAGATGCGCCCTGATCTACAATATGTATAATCAATGGAAATTTGCACATATTTCTTTACGGAGGGTATATATGCTTGACTTTAATAGAAGAAAAAGAATTTTAAGAAAGCTTTCCGATACGGCGGAAAAAAATGTGATCCTGCTCATACCATGCCTTGCGGCGGCAGGTCTTATCAAGCTTTTCTATTTTATCGTATGCAATATCGATATCGCTCTTTCCGATAAGGACGGCAATTTTCTCGGTATAAAGAGCCATGAAAAGCACAGCCGCACAAGAAAAGATGATATCGTATATGTAAAGCGCGGATTTATGCCGAGGGCAGTATCGCTCGTTCTGAGTTTTGCGTTCGTGATGATGTTCGTACCGACAGTTTTTCCGTCCATTGAATCATCTGCGGCGGGCTGGTCATATACAAGTACAGAAGACAGCAAATTTGTCAACATCGATGATGATACGAATTCCTTATTCGATATAAATATCCCGTTTGACAGCTTTAAAAATCCCGAGATAACGGGCGTTACGGGCATCACAGCCGAAAGCTGCGTTATCCAGTGGAATTTTGACAACTATTTTTCAAACACCGGCGGTACAGCTCTCCCGTCCATGTTCATTTACAAGGCGAGCCAGTCCGTTTCAAGGACAAAGAGCGATGGTATCATCGAGAATATAGAGCTTTGGGCGTTCGTTACAAAGGATGGTCAGACTCAGTTCAAACAGATGGATATAGGTTCTACTTATAACAAGCTGGATTATGATAAAATAAAAAATCTCAAGAACAGCAGCCTCCCCGGCGAGATCAAGGTAAACGGTCTTGATCCGGAAGCAGAGTATAAATTCGTTTTATGCGCAAACCAGCAGTGGGTAGCGTATAATCTGAAGGACTTTGTACCTGCAAAGACACTTGGAGAGAACAATACTGTTCCGGATACGAGTGATGCTGCTCTTGTCAAGACAAGCTATGCCGCAAAATACAAACAGACAGCTTATATTGACTCAAACGGCGACGGTTCGATCGTTGTATCTCCCGATGACGGCGCTGAACTTCTCTATAATGAAGGTACAGACGTACAGACGTATTATCCCGGTCAGTATACGGAAACAACGGATAAAACAACAAACACAAAATCTACCGTATACAAACCTATAAAAGGCAAGGAGAATATAAGCCTCAACAGAACAAGAGGCTCGGTCTATATCCCTCATTATTCCAACATATACAGCATCTCCACCAGAACACTCGATAATGTCAAGACAATGGCTATTTACAGTCATAACGAGCAGAGCGGCGAGGATACCGTTCAGCTTAAGCTCGGCTCGGATGCTCCTGAAAAAACACGAGGATATCTTGTTTACAGAAGTGAAAATTCCGCAACGGACAAGACCTATAAGCTTATCGACAAGGTTGACGTCGACGGCGTTGATGACATAATTTATACCGATACGACAAGAACGGGCGTTGATCCGTCGACAGAGTATCTTTATTATCTCGTTCCGGTCACATGGACGGACGGCAGCGGAGTTTCTTCAACGGCGAATTACAACGATTCAACAAAAGGAAAGTTCATAACCGGTACTATTCCGGGCTCGGGAACTAACACGGGTATCAAGGATAATTCCGCAAAGGTTTACACCGATACGGGTGTTCCGCAGAATTTTACACTGACACAGAACGGTGTTGAGTTCGTTCTCACCTGGAATGCCGTTAAAAATGCCACGGGATATATTCTTGAGCGTGAATACAAGTATGATACCGACCCGACTCCGACAAGAGAGCAGTATAAGAATCTGGGCGGAAACGTAACGACATTCACCGACAGCAAGATCGCTTACGATACCGATTATACATACTATCTTACGGCTGTAAACCAGAACAACACGAATAATCCTAATTCCAACCCTCCTGCAGAGGTTTCGGGAAGATTATCTGTTGACGCTCTCACCGATCCGCATACTATCCAGGGAACTCCCGGGGACAACTATGCAACGCTCACATGGATGTGCAGCGATAAGAAAGCCGTAGGCTTTGACATTCAGTATATCAAGACGGAAACGCTCAAAGAGCTTACAAAGAATGTCTGGAAAAAAGCGGTTGATGACATTGTGGCAAACCACCCCGACGATAACTGGGATCCCGATCAGGAAAAACAGCTCGAATACATAAAAGAAAACTACTCGGGCGAATATTCAAAGATCTATAATGCATATATAGATGATCTGTTCACGGACAATGCTGATGAGATCTCGCAGAATGTCGAGGAAGTTGCGGTCAAGGGTCAGGCGAATATGTACTCATACACTATTCACAACCTTACACCCGATACCGACTACTCATTCCGTGTAAGATCCTACGTCCTTACGACCGATCCTGCTAACCCCAACAGCGTTGTAAAGCGTCCTGCAAGTAAATACCAGCCTTATCCGGACGGATTTGTACTCAATATCTCAACTCCGTTCGCTCCGCCGAACAATGTAAAAGCTGTTACCTCCAACGGAAATATCACCGTGACATGGGATCCCGTTGATACGGCTACGGGTTACGAGATAACTATAAGAAAATGCGACAGCAAGGGAAATATCCTCTCGACCACGATCGAGAACGTTACGGGAACAAAGTATGAGCTCACCGATCTTCGTGCAGGTGATATCTATATGTTTACCGTAAAGGGAACAAAGCGTGTTTCGGGTCAGACCGAGCTTAAAAAGACCAAGGAGTCCAATCCTGCTTTTGCGCTTGTCGGTAATCCGATATTAAAGGTCACCGACCTCAAGGCTGTTCTTGTCAATGACGTTGTTGAACTCACATGGACAGCTGCACAGGGTGATTTTACGGGTTATTACCTCTACATCACGAACAATGGCAGCACTATCCGCAAAGACCTTACGGACAACAAGTATACTCACTCCGACGTTAAATATGGTCAGACCTACAGCTACTATGTTGTTCCTTACCGTGCCGTAATTCTTTCCGACGGTACAACGCAGTACTATGAAGGAGATAGATCCAACGTTGAAACGATAACTATCGGCGGCACTGTCGGTACACCCGACGGACTTAAGGCAACTCCCGGCGACAGACAGATCTTCCTCGACTGGAATGACGTCAAGGATGCAAGCGGCTATGTCGTTTATGTTACGAGCAGCGGAAAAACAGAAACCTACTATGTTACGGCAAGCGAGTTCCTCCATACAGGACTTACTCCGGGACAGACATATTCCTATTATGTTGTTGCATACAAAAATATAAATAACGTTCCCGTTTACGGTTCACCTTCGGTAACGGTAAGCGCCGTTCCGGGCGGCGGCGTTGACACTCCGCTCGATTTCAGCGTTACGACCAATGAAAATTCGGCTATTTTGAGCTGGACAAAGGTCAAGGGCGCAACGGGCTACACTGTCTATGGTTCATCCGATTCGGGAAAGAAACTTGAAACGGACGTTTCAAAGAACTCCTATGTTCACAAAGGACTCACAGAGGGCGAAGTCTGGTCATATTATGTTGTAGCATATAAGCTCGACAACGGTCAGAAGATCTCAAGTGCGCCGACAAAAACCATAACGGTAACCATTGGTGCAAGCTATCCTCCCCCGAGTGACCTCGTTGCAACTCCCGGCAACAGAACGATCGCACTTACCTGGTCAAAGACAAAGGGTGTTGACGGCTATATCGTCTATGTCTATGATGAAAATACGGGTGACTTCCAGCCGTTGAGCATCGTTTCCAAGCCTGCATATCAGCATACGGGACTTAAAAACGGCAAGAAGTACACTTATATGGTCGCAGGATACAAATTTGTCAACGGCGTAAGAGTTATCGGTGACTATTCACTTGCAGTAAGCGCTATCCCGACATCGGGTAATGCTGCAGACGTTGACTACACGATCAATATCAGAGGCACTGCCCCTTATGGCATCTCACACAGTGAGCTTATCTCCGCTGCGGCAAATCATGAGGCGTTCGACGATCCCGTTGATGCGTATTTCTCCGTCAACGATGAGTCGACAAGAGCTGTCAAGGAAGTCCTCCGCAAGTATGCAAACGGTCTTAAGAGCTTCATTGTTTATCCGTTCGATATTTCACTCTACCTCGAAAATACACTTGTAGAAGTGGAACCGAATGAGGGATTTAATATTACATTCACAGTTCCTGTGCCTGATGTTATGAAGGATTACCGTGATTATATCACAGTAGTTCACCTTAAGGATGACGGAACGGATATAATCGATGATACTGTTTCGGACAATATATTTGTTCAGGCTACCGACCTTGAAGTGCTTCCGAGTGCAATAGTTGACGTCGGCGGAGTATGGTGCATCCAGTTCACAACTTCGAGCTGTTCACCGTTTGCATTCGTCGTTTACAAGGATAACCTGGAGGACGTTACTTCGGGCAGCGGTACAGCCGGTACAGGCGGATATTCCGGAAGCTTCAATACGGGCGTTCTCCTTATAACGGCTCTTCCCGATATGCTCCCGATCGAAAAGAAAACAAAGTTCGTTGAAAGAACGAAAAAACGCTACAGGATCAAAAAGTAAAGAATAACAAACGCTGATCAACGCAGATGCTTGGTCAGCGTTTCCTTTAATTGCTCCGAGGGCAGAGGTGATGAATATGATAAAGTTACTGATAAGAACTTTCGTAAAGAACTACGAAAAAACGGACGATAAAAAAGTGCGTGAAAGCTATTCGGTACTTGGCGGCGTTCTCGGCGGGATATGCAACCTGTTCCTTTTCGCTGTCAAGCTTTTTATCGGAATGACGATGAAAAGCATCGCAATAATGTCGGATGCGTTCAACAACCTTTCCGATATGGGCAGCTGCTGCGTGGCGGTCATCGGAGCGAAGCTTTCCAACCGCCGTCCCGACAGAGAACACCCATACGGTCACGGAAGACTTGAATATATCTCATCGCTGATCGTTGCATTTCTAATAATGCTCGTCGGCTTTGAGCTGTTCAAATCGTCATTCGACAAGATACTGCACCCCGAGGAGATAACATTCAGCCTGCCGATGATGATAATACTTGCTCTTTCGCTGCTCGTCAAGCTATGGATGTACTTTGTCTATACTTATATCGGCAAAACGATCGACTCAACAGTGATGAGAGCGACCGCACGTGACAGTGTTAATGACGTTATTTCAACCTCCGCAGTTATAATCGCAACGACAATAGGGTACTTCCTGCCGTTTTCGATCGACGGATATATCGGCGTGATCGTTGCTGTATATATAATGTACGGAGGATTTGATCTTACAAGGGAAACGATCGGACTTCTGCTCGGAACGCCGCCTTCTCCCGAACTCATACAGCAGATAACGGATGAAGTTACAAAAGCTGACGAGATCAGCGGAATACACGATCTTATAGTTCACGATTACGGTCCGGGACGGAAATTTGCGTCCGTTCATGCGGAGATACCCGAAAATTCAAATATCGTTCATGCGCATGAAGTGATCGATGAGGTCGAGCGTGATGTCAGTGAAAAGCTTGGGATCATGCTCGTTATACACATGGATCCGGTCGCAGATAAGGATGAAGTTGTCATAGCTTTGAAAAAGCTTGTGCTTGAAACGGCAAAAGGAATTGACGAATCAATTACAATACACGATTTCAGAATAACTAACGGGGATAAAAAAATCAATGCGATCTTTGATATGGTCATACGTGATAATTTTGATGAAAACGAACGCAAAAAAATCGTAGATGAACTTAAAAAACGTGTTGCAGAGAAAGATCCCCGTCTTAATCTCATTGTAACGATCGATGAGGTGTATTCATAATGAATGAAAAGCGCAGTGTTGATTGCGGCGGCGAGGTAATAGAGTATACGCTTGCCCGAAAAAGGGTAAAGAATGTAAATATGCGTGTCAAAGCAGACGGAAGTGTGAGCGTTTCCGCACCGAGCCGTGTTTCGGCAAAGCAGATCGACGATTTTGTGCGTTCAAGGTGTGATTTCATCAGATCTTCGGTCGAGCGGCTCTCGGCGGAAAGTAAGAGCGGTCTGCAGGAATATGACGACGCAAAAATTTATGCAAACGGCGATAAACTGAGCTTTCTCGGCGAAGAGCTGACCGTTGAGATAGTGCAGGGGAGAGAGGACGGCGTTTATGTTTCCGATGGAAAGCTTGTCATTTCCACCTTTGACGTTAAAAATTCCGATTATGTGCAAAAGCTTTTGCGGAATTTCTATTACAACAGTGCCGTTTTCCTTTTTCGTGAACTCAATGAAGAGGTTTCGCAGGTTTTTTCCGAGCGTTTCCGTATTGGAAAAGTTCCGATAAAGCTCCGCAAAATGAAAACAAGGTGGGGGAGCTGTCACGTTACGGACGGCTTTATCGTGATGAACACACGCCTTGTGTCCTATCCGAAGGAGTGTGCAAGATACGTTTTTGTGCATGAGTATTCGCACTTCATCGAACCTAACCATTCTCCGCAGTTTTACGCCGTAGTTGCATCGGTAATGCCTGACTATAAGACATTTTCGTCACAGCTCAAGTAGCATACCAACTCTATTTTCAACAATAGACAAAGAAAAAAGACTTTGGTAATTGTTGCTTTAGCCAAAACTTCTTACATAAAATAATCATAATAGAAAATTAATGATATATTAACATTACGATACTATAATTAGTAGGTTAAAAAATATAAAAAAGAGGGAAGTTTATGGAAATCTTTAAGAATCTTGCGATAATTATTTTCGCAGCAGAGATCATGGGACTTCTGTCCAAAAAATGCAAAGCTCCGCAGGTAGTCGGACAGATAATTGCAGGTCTTCTTATCGGTCCTGCGATCCTCAACATTGTTCAGCCTTCCGATTTTCTTAATCAGATGGCAGAGATCGGTGTTGTTCTTCTTATGTTCTCGGCAGGTCTTGAAACCGACCTTAAGGAACTTATCCGCACCGGTCCGCTCGCACTCGCTGTTGCCTGTGTCGGCGTTGCAGTTCCGCTCCTCGGCGGTTTCGTATTGTTCTCACTGCTCATGTACGGCGGTTTCCCCGCAGTCGGCTCGCCCGAGTTCTTCCGTGCGCTCTTTATCGGCTCGATCATGACGGCAACATCGGTAACTATCAGCGTCCAGACACTCCGTGAGCTCGGACACCTTAAAGGCAGGATAGGTACGCTTATCCTCAGCGCCGCAATTATCGACGACGTTATCGGCATCATCGTACTTACATTCGTTATCAGCCTTTCGGGCGGCGATACTTCGGGCAATTCCAGCATTGGCAAGGTTCTTATCCAGATCCTACTTTTCTTTGTTGTTACTATCGGCGTCGGAATTCTTGTCTACAAGCTCTTCAAGCTTCTCAACAAGAAGTACGAGCACAGAAGACGTATCCCGATATTCGGTCTTGCATTTGCACTTCTTATGTCATTTGTTGCTGAAGAATTCTTCGGCATCGCAGATATCACAGGTGCTTATGCGGCAGGTATCATTCTTTCAAGCATCAAGGACAGCGACTATGTTGCCCAGAAAATGGATATCAGCTCATATATGATATTCGGACCGATATTCTTTGTAAATATCGGATTAAAGACTTCGTTCTCCGATATGACCGGTGAGCTTATGGTATTCTCTATCCTCTTTGTTATCGTTTCGCTTATCACGAAGATCATCGGCTGCGGACTTACGGCAAAGCTTGCAAAGAACAGCTGGAAGGACAGCCTCAAGGTCGGCGTCGGAATGATGACACGAGGCGAGGTTGCGCTTATCGTTGCATCAAAGGGTCTTAACGTAGGACTTATGGATCAGAAGTATTTCGTTGCTGTTATTCTCCTTATAATCTGTTCATCTGTTGTAACGCCTATCATACTTAAACTCCTTTACAAGGGCGAACCGCTTCCGGGTGAAAAGACGGCGGAAGTTCCTGCTGAAGCAAAGTCATAAAAAACTATATATAAATAAAAATGCACTTCGATCTTCCGAAGTGCATTTGTCTTTTGTAAAAGCGTATTATTGAAAAACTAAAGTTTACGTCCACGCTTTTCAAAGGGTGGCAGGGGTCAAGGGGACAGCGTCCCTTGTCGCTTCCGCAGAAGCGAAATACCCTAAACTAACAGCAAATGTATTGCAGTAATAGAAAAATATCTAACAGTAAAAAAGGCGCAATTCACACGAATAATGGTAAAACGAACTGTGAAAAATAAAGTTTGTAAAACCAATAATGTGAATTGCGCCATTCTATTTTTCTCAAAAATCTATCCTTGAATCGAAAATCCACGAACGCAAGTAAGTGGATTTGAAGCTTCAACGCAATATGAACGGCGGTGGGATATCTGACAGATAGTTCGTTTTGAGGTCGTAGTTTATATTTTATCCCGTTGTGCGTGCAAACGGTCGGATATTGAATCCGACCCTACGGCTTTTGGTGGTTTTATATCCATATTTCATCGCTGTTCAAACGATGTCGGAGTGAAATGCTTATCGCTTTTGCTCTGCGCATTTCACTCCGAGTATAGTTTGTTTTAGAAAAAAGAATTGGCGCAATTCACATTATTGGTTTTACGAAACTGAACTTATCATATTTCGTTTTACCTTTTTCGTGTGAATTGCGCCTTTATAGCTGTTAGTATTTTTTTCTATTGCGGCAATGCTTTAGCTGTTAGTTTAGGAAATTTCGCACTCTGCGGAGTGCGACCAAGGGCTTTGCCCTCTGGACACCCACCACCCTTTAAAAAGCGTGGACGTAAACTTTAGTTCTGGTTTTTATTTGGATTTCCCACATTTTAATTTTGTTTAGTATAAGGACTTGCCGCCGCTGAATAGACTTGTATCAAGTCGATCAATAAAAGGAGGGAGCGTATGGGACTTACAGCCTCAAATACGGGCAGATGCTGCGGCGATATCGAGCATATCGGCGACACCGACAGCATCGTTCTTGCGCTTGCAGGCAACCCGAATGTCGGGAAATCTACGGTTTTCAACTTTCTTACGGGGCTTCATCAGCACACGGGCAACTGGACGGGGAAAACGGTGCAGAACGCCTGCGGCAGCTTTTCCTGCGGTGAAAATTCATATACCCTTGTCGATATCCCCGGCACTTATTCGATACTTGCGCACTCGGCGGAGGAAGAAGCCGCGCGTGATTTTATCTGCTTCGGCGGTGCGCAGGGTGTTGCTGTCGTATGCGATGCGTCCTGTCTTGAACGAAATCTCAACCTTGTCCTGCAGATACTCGAAATAACGCCGCACGTTGTCGTCTGCGTGAATCTTATAGACGAGGCTCGGAAAAAGCAGATATCCGTTGACTGCGCAAAGCTTTCGGAACTGCTCGGAGTTCCCGTCTATCCTGCGGCGGCACGTTCGGGCGAGGGAATGGAGGCGTTCGCAGACGGACTTTCCGCAATAAAAGACATAACGGGGGAGCAGGTTTTCCGCTGTACTTATGACGAAGAAATAGAGCGTTCTGCCACCGTTATAGCCGAAAAACTCGGCGAGGAAAACGGCGGTCGCTTTGCCGCTCTCCGAATCCTGGAGGGTGACGAAAAGCTATCGCAGAGATTCCTCGAAAACGCCGATGAGGAAACCCTTTCCGTTATTTCTGCCGAAAAAGAACGTCTTGCCTCGGTCGGCTATGACGGGCAGAAAATATGTGATTCTATTGTTACAGCACTCGTCCGAAAGGGTGAGGATATTGCGGCGGAATGTGTGCATTTCGGCGATGAAAACTGCCTGAAACGTGACCGCAGGATCGATCGTGTTCTAACCCACAAGGTCTGGGGCGTTCCGATAATGGCTGCAATGCTCGCCGTCATATTCTGGATAACGATCTACGGTGCAAATTACCCCTCGGCGCTGCTTTCATCGGCGTTTGGCGCACTCGGGGAAAAGCTCCGTGCGCTTATGGAAATTACCGCCGCTCCGCAGTGGCTGAAGGGTGTGCTTTTGGACGGAATTTACCGCATTTTAACGTGGGTAATTTCGGTGATGCTGCCGCCGATGGCAATATTCTTTCCGCTTTTCACGCTGCTTGAAGACCTTGGCTACCTGCCGAGGGCGGCGTTCAACCTCGACCGATATTTCAAGCGTGCAGGAGCTTGCGGAAAGCAGTCGCTGACAATGGCAATGGGCTTCGGCTGCAATGCGGTCGGCATAACAGGCTGCCGCATAATCGACTCGCCGAGGGAAAGGCTTATTGCAATACTGACGAACAATTTTGTCCCGTGCAACGGGCGTTTCCCTGCGCTTATCGCAATAATAACGATATTTTTTGCGGCAGGAACGGGTGGCTTCGGCGGCTCGCTGATCTCGGTCGGGATTCTGATACTTTTTATACTTTTCGGCGTGATGCTGACGCTTTTTACCTCGAAGCTGCTGTCAAAAACGCTCCTGAAAGGCGAACCGTCCTCGTTCACGCTTGAACTGCCGCCGTACCGCCGACCGCAGATAGGGAAGATACTCATTCGCTCGCTGCTCGACAGAACGGTTTTCGTCCTCGGCAGAGCTGTGACAGCCGCCGCTCCTGCAGGTCTTATTATATGGCTCGCAGCGAATGTTCAAATCGGCGGTGAAAGCATACTTTCGATATGCTCGGGTACACTCGACCCGTTCGCAAGGTTTTTCGGAATGGACGGAGTTATCCTGCTTGCGTTTATTTTAGGCTTTCCTGCGAATGAAATTGTTATCCCGATAATGCTTATGGGATATCTTTCGTCGGGGGTAATGACCGATTATGAGAGCCTTGATTCGCTGAAAAATATCCTGCTTGCGAACGGCTGGACGCCCGTTACGGCGGTGTGTACGCTGATATTTATGCTCTGCCATTTCCCGTGTTCGACCTCGCTCATGACGATGAAAAAGGAAACGGGAAGTCTGAAGTGGACACTGCTCGGTGCAGCGCTCCCGACAGCGGTCGGTCTGATATTATGCGCTGCGGTTTCGGGCGTTTCAAATCTATTTATATAAAGGAGATCGGCTATGGTATATGAACAGTATTATCCCTTTGCGGAACTGAAATTGGAGTATGAGGACAATGCGCTCGAGCCGAATATCGGGCGCTGCACCGTGTTTTTTCACTATAATGAGCATTATCTGCCGACACTGAAAAAGCTCAATGAAATGGTGCTTGAACAGCCGCAGGCGCAGAATATCAGCCTTGAAAGCCTTGCTCACTGGAAAGATATCGATATCGCACAAGCCGCCGCTGCCGTTTTCGGACACGAGCTGTATTTCAAGTCGCTTTCGCCGAACCGAAAAGAGCCGTCCGACCATTTGAAAATGATCTTAAATAAGCAGTTCGGCAGTATGGAGGAATTTCTCAAAGCGATAAAAGAAACTGCCGCAAAGGTTTACGGCTCGGGGTTTACATGGGTCTGCGAGGACTGCTGCGGAGGACTTTTCATAATGTCAACGCCGAACCACACGCTCCCCGAGGGTGAAAATATCCGTCCCGTCTGCGCGCTCGACCTATGGGAACACAGCTATTATCCCGACCGCAGGAACCGCCGTGATGATTACATTGATGCGGCGCTTGAAATACTTAACTGGGACGAATTGGAGAGAAACATAATCAATGCGTAATGCGTAATTATTTATGCTCCGAATATTTGTCATAAATCCCGTAGGGGCGGATTCTATATCCGCCCGTTGAAAATCCAACAATTACGGGGAATTTTTTGGCGTACCCCGATACTGCGAATAATAACGAAAACAGACCTGATTTTAAAGGGCATTCCCTTGAAATCAGGTCTGTTCATTTATTATATCAATGCCTTACGGCACGGGACGGGGAACCCGTCCCCTACGAAATTCAATGCAAATGTGCGAAATACAAATAATTATGCATTACGCATTACGAATTACGCATTAGTTATTGATGAGCTTGTCTTCGCCGTTCCAGCTGTAGAGCTTTCTGATCTCTTCGCCAACCTTCTCGGATGGGTGTTCAGCGTGGAGCTTTCTCATAGCCTTGAAGTGAACCTGCTTGCCTGCAGGGGACATATCGAGGAGGAATTCCTTAGCGAATGTGCCGTCCTGAATATCGGAGAGGATCTTCTTCATTGTCTTCTTGGTTTCCTCTGTTACGAGCTTAGGACCTGTGATGTAGTCGCCGTATTCAGCTGTGTTGGAGATAGAGTATCTCATTCCTGCAAAACCGGACTGGTAGATAAGGTCAACGATGAGCTTCATCTCGTGGATACACTCAAAGTAAGCATTTCTTG
>OIYP01000753.1_pt1 | contig 19534 bp, 11 predicted proteins | sample 1588261 | NCBI WGS metagenome assembly OIYP01 (sample SAMN03283293) | human gut metagenome | biome: human-associated habitat; material: feces | host: Homo sapiens | place: Peru | collected 2012
TGATGCATATATGATTAACATCCAAAGCATTGACCCATCAAAAGATGTATCAATGCGTGAGGTATACGGCTTGGATAAAAGCTTACGCGAGTAAACTAGCATTAGGTGGTTTCCAATGTTCCGGACTATCGGTCCCCGATTTTCCGGAACTGCGGTTTTACCGCACAAGAATATTCAGCCATAAAAATGAATTTAACCAACATCTTGTGACACAGTGCAAAAATTTCTTTAAATTAGGATATAATGTAACGGTCTACTTGGCTTTGGAATTATTTGAGGCCAACAGACCTTAAGTACCTTAAAAATATAAGAAAATTTTGGAGCACGAACTCTCAATGGTTGAGCAAATATTAAACTGGGTAATTGAAAATCTAACCTCTTTTGGGATGTACAATTACTTCTTTGCCTTTGGCATGCTTATTTTATGTGGTTTTGGGTTACCAATACCTGAAGACATTACCTTAGTAGCTGCCGGGGTAGTATCTGGCTTTCATGCCACCAACCCACATGTAATGCTAGTTATTTGTTTTATCGGCGTTCTTTTAGGCGATGGTATTGTTTATATGCTTGGTAAAACCATGGGTTACCGCATCCAAAAGTTTAAACCATTCCGCAAAATTTTACCTCCACATCGCTTCGCTCAAGTCCAGCAAAAGTTTGCCAAATACGGGATTTGGGTTTTATTTTTTGCCCGCTTCATGCCAGGATTGCGCTCCCCTATTTATTTAACTGCCGGAATGAGCCATCGTATTCCATTTAGACACTTCTTACTAATGGATGGTTTCGCAGCTCTTATCTCCGTACCTATTTGGATTTATTTAGGTTACTACTTTGCCGACCAAATGCCTGCTCTCGTTAAACACGTGCAACAAGGCCAACACGGCGTTAAAATCCTTGTGCTTATTGTGATTGGGGTTGTTTTACTCTTATGGCTCAAATCCTATATCCATAAGCGCATTGCAGCTAAAGCTCAAGCAATGGAAGATGCTTCTTTAAATGCCCAAACTCAGGCTTCAACTAAAGCTCAATCTTACGAGGAAGAAGCTAGCGCAACTGCAACTCAAACTCTAAACAAAGCCGATCACACCCAAGCGCCTTTAAATAATGAGCCAAGTTCTAAGGAGCAAGCTTTAACTACTAAAAGCTCAAGCGCCAAAACACAAGGGTAAGTGCAACGCAAAAATTCTCTTGGAGCTTGCGTATAGGCCTTAAGGTCTACCCCTCCCCCAAAGTATAGAACCGCTTCTAAAATTTTAGAGGCGTTTTTTTATTACATATAAAGACCATTTGGCCTCTAGGCTTTTAGGCTTTTGTTTTTTCTTTCTGCTTGTTGTTTTTTGTTTTTTTGGTTTTCTACTCTTGGCTTTTTATTTTTTTGGAGAGTTGTTTTTTGAATAAACAACATCAGGATATTGCAAATCCCAAACTCTAAATGACAATCTTTATTACTTAAACAAATCTCCTAAATACTGCTTAAAATATCCATTGCAAACAACCTCAACGCGAGTATAATATAATTCATACAAATTTAGTAGGATATAAAACACCACTCAGAATATCATTAAGTTAGCAGATAATTAAATCTGCTTTTAGCCCCCTGTTATAAGTGGACGCTACGCTATTTTGATTTTTAAGATTAAGGAGATCACATGACCGTCTATAATTCCGTCATCGAGCTCATTGGTAACACCCCATTAGTTCGCCTCAACCGTCTAAAAGCCCATTTAAACCTTAACGCCGACATTCTTCTCAAGTTAGAAATGTTTAATCCAGCGGGATCAGTTAAAGATCGTGCCGCTTTATACATGGTTAATGATTTTTTAAAGCGCGGTATCATTAAGCCAGGTTCTACTTTAATTGAACCTACTTCTGGTAACACTGGCATTGGTTTGGCTTTAGTCGCACGTGCATATGGTCTTAAGCTTATTCTCACCATGCCAGATAGCATGAGTATTGAAAGACGCCAACTTCTTAAAGCCCGTGGCGCTGAACTCATTCTCACCCCTGGTAAATTAGGCATGAAGGGGGCAGTTGATGAAGCAATCCGCCTTCAAGCTAGCACCCCAGGTAGTGTAATTCCTAGTCAGTTTAGCAACCCTGCTAATCCAAAATCTCACGAAGAAACTACCGCAGAAGAAATTTGGCGCGATACCGAAGGTCAAATCGATATCATCACCGCCGGGGTTGGTACCGGGGGCACAATTACCGGTTTAGCTCGCGGCCTTAAAAAGCATAACAAAAAATTGCTCGCAGTAGCTGTTGAACCTGCTGAATCTCCTCTTATCACCAAGGGAGTATCAGGGCCACACAAGATTCAAGGGATCGGGGCTAACTTTATTCCAGATAACTACGACAAAACAGTTATTGATGAAGTGCTCGATATTCCAAGTGATAGCGCTTATGAAAATGCCATTCTCTTAAATCGTATTGAAGGCATCTTAGCTGGTATTTCTGCAGGTGGTAACTTGGCAGCTGCCATTGAACTCGCTCGTCGCCCTGAAAATGCTGGTAAGACTATTGTTGCTATTGCACCTGATACCGGGGAACATTATTTGTCTCTTAGCCTCTTTGACTAAAAAAGAGCACCAATACTAATTTAAAGCTCGCTCGGCCTTTATTGGCATAAAACCTGGTATCAATTGCCATTAAAAAGTGCGATCAAACACAGCCCCTAGGAGCTTTAAATTTGTAGTTTTGATTTTAGATTTTAAGTATTTCAAAATACACGGTTGTAAACCAAGTCTTTGGCCATACCTAAAATCTAATCAGTACTTAAGCTTGGTTTATTTACGCTACTGTAGTTTCATGCCACTAAGTATTTAGGAATTTTATCTTTAAGAACTCCAAAAATCCGCAGTAAACTTAACTAAGAAGCATATAATACCAAGCGTGACTACCCATAACTAAATTATCACATAGACAAGAGGCGTAATCTTAAGCAATTCTCTTAAGATTACTCAATTCTTTGACAGTTTGGTTTTAGGGCTTTTGGGATTGGTAGGACTCGTCCTCACCATTGTTTTACAGGATTATTTATCTTATGCTGTCCAATGATATTAAAAAAAGTATTTTAGGATCTTCATCCTGGAAATACGCTGGCGCTTTTACCCTCGCCATTATCCTTGGGGTCTTAAATGGCCTCTACCCAACAGAAATTGGGCGTGAAGCCGCCACTTTCTTCTCTGATGTTTTTATCCGGTTACTTAAATTCATCAGTGTCCCAATTATTGGAGTTACCATCTGCTTAACTATTGCTAAACTTGGCAGTGGGACTTCGCAAAAACGTTTGTGGCAAAAAACCTTCCTTTACACCATTTCCACCACCGTTTTAGCTGCTTTAACAGCAGCTGGTTTATATTTAATCTTAAAACCAGAAAACGTTTCTCAAGTAGCAGAAGGCACTGATCCTGGGTTATCAGACTTTGGGGGATATCTCGATTACTTTGTGTCTATCATTCCTGATAATCCGCTCGCTCCGCTAGTACAAGGTAAGGTTTTAAGTGTACTCCTTATTGCAATTGTAGTTGGGGTGGCAATTAGACATATTGCGGACAAATTACAACGCGAGACCGTTATTAACTTCTTAGGTGGCTTACAGTCTATTATCTTCTTTATCATTAAGTGGGTAATCTTCTTCCTCCCATTGGGGATTTTTGGTTTTACCACCAATTGCATCCTCGATTTTGCTAATGGTGTGGCTTTAGGCGGACTTGGTACATACTTCACTATCGTTGTTGTAGCTAACGCAATTCAAGGTTTGATTGTGTTACCACTCTTCTTGATGGCTAAAGGCCTTAACCCTCTTAAGGCAGCTAAGGCTATGTTTAAAGCCCTGGCCGTGGCGTTCTTCTCTAAGTCTTCAGCAGGCACTTTACCTGTAACTATGAGTTGTGCTGAAAACAACTTAAAACTTAGTCCAAAAGTTTCAAGATTTGTGCTCCCAATCTGCACCACTATTAACATGAATGGTTGCGCCGCATTCATTCTCACCACCGTGGTCTTCTTAATGCAAAACAATGGCGTCGAAGTAACTCCATTCCTACTCTTAACTTGGGTTGGTATTGCCACTATCGCTGCTATTGGTAATGCCGGGGTCCCAATGGGATGCTACTTCATGTCAGCAAGCTTGCTTTCATCTATGAATGTACCAATTCAATTGCTTGGGATTATCCTTCCGTTCTATGCGGTACTCGACATGATTGAAACAGGGCTTAATGTATGGTCTGACTCTTGTGTTGCTAACATGGTAAATAAAGATTTAGCTAAAGAATTAGAAGCCGATGATAACAATGGCGAAGCTAATAAAGAAATAGCTTAACTCTTAGACTTAGACCTAAATTTAGACACCTCCAACATTTGTTGGAGGTGTCTTTTTTGTTGAAATTACAACGAATAAAGACAAGTAAATCAAATCCTAATTCATGTTGGCATTTTGTTTTTTATTTTAAGTTAAGCCTTAGTCTTTAACAGTAAATTTCACTCAGAAGAAGAGAAAACACAACTTCCTTCTAAACAAAATTTCCCCTAATTTACGAACAAAACCAGGTGCTTAGTAAAATCTTTTAATAAAATTTTCAGAAATGCAATCAAAGGCGAATTCTAATATTCTATCCTATACGCAAATAAGCCCAAGACCTCATTTCATGACTAGGCGGTGTGTTATAATCAAACCATAATTGTGTGTGGTTTAAGTTGGGGATTTGTCTATGAAAACTTCGAAAATAATTAAACTGTGTACTATTACAATCCTTGAAATAGCACTATTTCAACCAGCAGTAGCAGCAGTAGCAAATTCTCCTATTCCAAATTATGCCGACGATAACGAAGACTGCATTAGAGCTCTGTACCAAATTACCACACAAGCGGAAAAAAGCTGTGGCGACATCAGTGATAACGATATCAAAGTTTTACGATCTGCTTGCTTTTGCGCCCCAATTCAAGGGAACGCACCTAGCGGACAATGCACTAATAGTGAGAATGATGCTGAGCTAAATATTAACACTCAAAACCATAAAGCTTTTTTTGAACTCAGTCCACAGAATAGTTGTCCTTCTGAACAATATATTACAGACCTTGCTCTACATGAAAAGAATTATTTCCATATCATTCCTAATTTCTGTACTAACAAAGTGGACAATAATGGTATTACCAAGAATAATGCTTGGTTACATAAATCATCTTTTAACGACGGAAAAACAGAAATCACCATGGATAGCTTGCGTGAACGCCTAATTAACACTTCATGCAACAGAATTATTGCTATAGACGACCAAACGTCTCTTAACGTTCCTTACCCATACAAGCTTTACGTTGCATTGAATGATGATTTAATTTTAAGTAAAGAAATTAAACTAAGTGACTCTAATGAACCAGCAATTATTTTTGGGAAAAATATAACAATAACGGGCAATGAAGAACAAAGAAAATTAGCCCACATTCTCGCTTATGGCACACTTAATATTAATAATGGGAATGAATTTATCGGCGGGCTAAATGCAAATAAATTAAACTACACATTCACCACCGACAACACAAAGCAAAAAATTATCACATCTATAGACCTGACTGGAGGGGAATGTCGTCTCTGTTCAAAGATTCAAAAGGCAGAAGCTAACGCTTTTCGCCTATCTCAAATAAGCGGACAAAACGCTTGTGAACAAATAATTCTGCAACTTGAAAAATGTACCTCTGGAAATTCTGAATGCACGCCTTACAAAGAAAATGGAGCCGTTGTAACCATAACCAAAAAAGATGGAACAAGCACTACTAAAACCACTGATGAAAACGGGCGCATTAACTTAAGTAATAGCACTTTTTCCGCAAGTCTTGGAATAAATAACCAAGCTACCAAAGTATACTGTGACGCTACTACTAATACTTTAAGTGATAGCTGTACTTTTTCTGAAAATATTTGTGAGGCCTCAATCAACACCGTTGCTGGGTATGTCGGCGAAACTTTACCTGTAGAAATTAAAATTCAAGGCAATGTTAGAGATTCATTCAAGGCTTCTAACGACAATACTGCAGATAGTACCGATACTGTTATAAAGGTTTACGCTAATGTAGCCACCACCCAAAATGTTACTATAAAAACTAATATTGATGGCCACGAGCACAAGATTTCAATCGAACCTGATGCGGGGACTACTACACCTAAAAACGGTGACATTGTTTTACCAAATGCAACTATCTCCTATGACGAACCCTCAAACCAAACTATCATTAAGAGTACCTTAGTAGTAAATACTCTAGCGTTAGACCGCGAACCAAAAACCACTTATTTTAACTTCATCAAACTTGAAGTCCAAAACAAAAATCCAGTCAGCGGCGAAACGCCAGAAGAATTTATCTTCGATTTTAGGCAAGAAACAACCAAACCTAAAATTAGAACTGCCCCCGTAGCTATTTGTTTAAATGTCAACAACGAGAACACTATTCTTGAAAGCGACCGCGCCTATGATTGGACTCAAAAAGCAGTTGGCTGCACCACGGACTTGTGTAAAGCAAACACTACCCCGGTTGATCAAAACGTAATTGCAGATCAAGAGACCCTTAGTAAGTTTTGTGATGCGACCACAGATTTATTACCTCATGACGTTTACGACGACTGGCAACGTGAAGGCGCTTTGACCCCGTTATACAAAACTACCTTTGATGCGTGGTATCAAACTCCATCTGATGCCAATGTAATAACTCCTAGCGACCTAGCAACAGAAGATTCAACTCTTAAAAGCTCCTATGAAGCACTCAATATGTATATTGGCACCACAACCGAACGCATAAAGCTTGGCTTTACTGGCATCTACGGCTCGAGCGCCACCACCCCTAAAATAAGATTTACTAACAATGGTTGGATTAGCGCTAGTACTTATAACCCCATTAACACCATTCCGGAACGAAAAACGTATTTTTATAGCCCAGTCTACACAGTGGTTCCGGTTTATTTAACCCCAGGAAATGCTGACATCTTTAGTTATTACTCTTTAACGACAAGTGAAGATCTAACTAAGGTACCTGATGATTTCACCACTGTTGAAAACATAAATAAAAACAACTGCCCGCAGTACTATAATGAGAAACTTCTCTTACGCTTGAAGTTAAATGGCCGCAGTGCAACAGATAAAATCCTCACCAACATCCGAGGCTCTCTCGTTGACAACACCAAAAATGAAGTAGATTTTGTGGGCTTTAGTGTTCTACTTAAAGACGAACCAACCACCCCTACTTCAAGCTCCATTTCAATGGCTCAAGAAAATGAGGCCAACTTTAGTAAGTTAAAGTCCCTAAAAAATTGGGACACCACAAAGGACGCTGATGGTTTTGTTTCTACCGCTTTTATGACTGCAGACAATAAATTCTCCTTATTAGGCACGCAAGAAGCAGATCCTAAGACCGTCTTTCTCGGGGTTTTAGGGCGCACCAAGATGTGTCTGGCGCCACAAGAAAAAGATGGTGCTTTCACCTGTAATTACGATGTATTTACCCGTAATGAAGTCGCAATCCCTGAAGAAGATACATTACAAAAAGGGTTCCTCGCCTCTGCGGTAAAAAACTACTATGGTTTGAGCGTAGTCCCTACAATTAGCAAGCTTGGAGACACGATAAACGGTCTTTCGACCCCGTGGAAAAACTACCACGTAACATTTTTGCCTGTTAGCAAAGGCTCTGGCCCACTCCTTAAAAGTGTCGCCTTTGGGCGTTTAGTTTCTCTACCTGTAACAGGTAAGCAAGACACCTTATACCTACCGTTCACCATTCAATACTTGGACCAAAATGGTAATTGGAAGGTCCGTAAAGACCAGTGCACAACTTTAAATCTAGTCGATTACACTACACCAAATTTACCACCAAACATGTTTTTCAAGACGGCAAAGAAAGATGGCGTACAAACTGATAAAAACGGGGTTATTAACCTAAAAGACGGAGAAGAGGTGCAATTAGGCTTTTGTACTAGCCATGACAAGAACTCTTGTAACGCAACTGCATTAGATGGGAACTTTGGGGCAGGTATACTTTGGCTTAAGGCCGAACACCAAAAAGGCACCATTGATAAAGACTCCTACGGCCTTTTAGATCTCAAGTTTAATCCAGGAAGCAATGATAATAAGAACATTGATCATTTATTGGATAAAACAACCTCTCAAGGTGGGTTCTTGTTTAAGCAAGTTAAAAACAATCTTCGCATCATCAACGAAACAAGAGAGTAAATTTTTAAAGTTTAGTTCTCATTTCAATTTTAAATGAAGCTTTAGGCCCCTATTTTGGTCATATATAGGGGCCTAAATTTTTTCCTCACTCGCCATCCCGTTACCCAAATATAAATCATCATATAAACCATCAAATTAATTTTGGTCCTCAAGTAGGCAAATTAAAAAATTGAGACAAAGTTAAGTTTATTTCTGGATATTTACGAGGGATAAGCTAGCCTAACTTAATGCGTAGCTCTTATAGATTCCGCCCCCAAATTAATACCCCTTCTACTCTTACTAGAAATTTTAATTGCGAATTAAAGCGTCTAGAGATAAGCGCCAAACGAACCCGCCCTTATTAAGAACATAAAGCATCCCTTAGTGCAGAGTGTAAAAGTCAACTTCATAATGTAGATTTTCGCCAATCTCAAAATGCTGTTTAACTTTAAAGAAGATAACTTTCACCATCGATTACTAGCTTTAAATACTAGTAGCAATGTAGAGCCTTTATAAGTAAATCAGGAAGCAAGGACGGGAATAAACCCCAAAAGAAAAGGGTACGTACCTACGTATGTATCGATGAATGAAAATTAAAGAGCAAAAAAGGACCGCCAAATTACAAGAACATGGTTTTAGGCATTTAATTAGTAATACTTAAGCTGAGCTTGAAAAAAGCCACGAAAGAAGAAAGTGCTCCCCCGCCTCCACGTCAAACAATTCATACACGAAAAAACCCTGCCGAGGCAGGGTTTTAAAATCAAAGCTTACTAAAAGCCGGAGTTTCCTCCAGGCTTTTACAGTAATATTACTTAACGTCGCAAGCGTCGAGGTACCAAACGTCCTTCACGTAATCCATGATTGAGCGGTCAGAGTTGAACTTGCCCATAGTGCATGAATTGATGATAACAGCCTTAGCCCACTGCTTCTTGTTCTTGTACATAGCGTCGATCTTAGCCTGAGCATCAGAGTAAGAAGCGAAGTCAGCAAGAGCGAGGTAAGTGTCACCACCATCGAGGAGCGCGCGCTTAATGCCAGCGAGTTCACCAGGACGGCCTGGAGTAAAGTAGTCGCTATCGAGCCAATCAAGGGCACCCTTGATTTCTTCGTTGCTGTTGTAGTAATCCCATGGGTTGTAACCCTGAGCCTTAATAGCCTTAACTTCGTCAACGTTGAGACCGAAGATAGCGTTGTTTTCTTTACCAGCTTCTTCAACGATTTCGATGTTAGCACCATCCATAGTACCAAGGGTAACAGCACCGTTCATGGCGAGCTTCATGTTACCAGTACCAGAAGCTTCGTAACCTGCAGTAGAAATCTGCTGAGATACGTCTGCAGCTGGGATGAGCTTTTCAGCAAGGCTTACACGGTAGTTAGGCATGAATACAACCTTGATCTTGCCACCAATGCGTGGATCGTTGTTGATGCGTTCGCCAACCTTATTGATAGCGTAGATGATATCCTTTGCCATCTTATAGCCAGGAGCAGCCTTAGAACCGAAGATGAATACGTGCTTGCAAATGTCAAGATTTGGATTTGCAAGGAGACGACGGTAAAGAGCAAGGATGAACAAAAGGTTCAACTGCTGACGCTTGTATTCGTGGAGACGCTTGATCTGGATGTCGAAAATTGCATCTGCATCAACGTCAATACCAGTTTCCTGCTTAATTACCTTAACGAGCTTGAGCTTGTTAGCGTGCTTGATATCCATGAAACGCTTCTGGAATTTTGCATCATCAGCAAGTTTCTTTGCATCTCTGAGGTCATCAAGGTGGGTAGGCCATTCTGCGCCAACAACTTCAGTGTAGAGGTCAGCAAGAGCAGGGTTACAAGCAAGGAGCCAACGACGTGGAGTTACACCGTTAGTTACGTTGCAGAACTTAGAAGGCCAAATCTTAGCGAATTCTGGGAAGAGGTCTTCACGAACGAGGTCAGAGTGAATCTTAGCTACGCCGTTAACCTTATGAGAACCAATTACACAGAGGTTGCCCATACGAACCTTGCGGCAATCGCCTTCTTCGATAAGAGAGAGCTTAGCCTTAATAAAATCGTTACCAGGGAAGGTCTGTTCGCATTCGCCTTCGAGGAATCTACGGTTGATTTCATAGATGATTTCGAGGTGACGTGGAAGAACCTTTTCAAAGAGGTATACAGGCCACTTTTCAAGAGCTTCTGGAAGAAGAGTGTGGTTAGTGTATGAGAATACCTTGTAGCAGATACCCCATGCCTTTTCCCAATCCATGCCTTCTTCGTCAACGAAGATACGCATAAGTTCAGGAATAGCGATAGTTGGGTGAGTATCGTTAAGCTGAATTGCAATCTTACTAGCAAATTCTGAGTAATCTACAACACCATTCTTGGTGTGAGCACGCTTGTAACGACGGAGGATATCCTTAAGTGAGCAAGCGCAGAAGAAGTACTGCTGAACGAGACGGAGGATCTTACCAGCTTCGGTAGAATCGTTAGGGTAAAGAACCTTAGAAATAGTTTCAGCCTGAGCCTTTTCGTTCTGAGCGTCAACGTAACCGCCAGCGTTAAATACGTCCCAATCAAAAGATTCGGTAGCGCGTGATTCCCAAAGTCTGAGGATGTTTACAGTAGTGCCCTTGTAGCCAACTACTGGGATATCCCAAGGCACACCTTTGATAACCTGAGCTGGGTGCCATACTTTCTTAAGAGAACCATCTTCAGCGAAAGTGGTTTCTACGTAACCTGCAAGAGGAACTTCCTGGATTGATTCTGGACGGCAGATTTCCCATGGGTTGCCGTATTCACGCCATGAATCAGGACGTTCGATCTGACGGCCATCACGGATTTCCTGACGGAAAAGACCGTTTTCGTAGTGGATACCGTAACCGATAGCAGGCATGTTAAGGGTTGCAAGAGAATCGATGAAGCAAGCAGCAAGACGACCAAGACCGCCGTTACCGAGAGCCATATCTGGTTCTTCTTCGCAAAGATCGGTAAGATCAAGATCCTTACCAAGTTCAGCACCAAGATCCTTTAACGCAGCGTCACAAACCTTGAAGAGGTTAAGGTTGTGAAGGTTGTTAGAGGTAAGACGACCCATAAGGAATTCTGCAGAGAGGTAATGCACTGCGCGAGTATCTTTCTTAGCGTGAGTCTGCTGAGTCTGAGTAAGACGTTCGTAAACGAGTTCATTTACTGCAGCACAGGTAGCCTTCCACCAAGCTTCCTTGCTAGCCTTGTTTTCGCTAGTGCCGAGAGTTGAGTGGAGGTGGTGAATGATCTTCTGCTTGAAAGTATTCTTGTCAATAGAAGCGAACTTAGCTGCTTCTTCAACAACAGGAGCTGAATTAGCTTCAACCTTTCTCTTAATTGCCATATTTTTTCCCTTGTTTCCCGAAAAAAGCTTCGGGTTGTTAACATAAACTGTTGTGCCATATGTGGCTGGCCAGTTTCACGAAATGTGTGACCGTCGCGTCATACATGCACCTGTACAAATAAGACAGGTAAATATTAGCTAAACATCACACTTTTTTTATTGATTTAGATCAATTTTACAAAAATAATAACGTTTTCAAGTATAAAAAAACTATATCGGGCTTCATTTTCGTGATTTTTTACACAATCGTAACATTGAAAAAGCGGTGATAAATAATGTGATATTGATCACGTTTGAGTTTTTACCTCCTCTTCTCACAAAACATCACTTTTTACTGACTCTAATTAATTTATTATTTTCGTGATCTATATCACATATGATTAATTTATATTTTTATGAGTTTTTATTGTATTTTTATATACGAACTCTAAGTCTTTCTTATGCCGGACTAAATGGCATAATCACATGCCGATTTTTCCACCTTTATTTACTCAGTAGGATTAAAACAACCGCCAAGTAATATACCCTCATTTGCCGTGTAATAATGTTATTAAGGTTACGCTTTAAAAAACAATAAAATCAATTTATCAAATTTTGCTTCTTTTAAATGTCCTGTAAAAAATATAGTTTCTTCTATCTAACTATCGCCCCTACCGTTCCCCCAAAAATTAAAAATAAAAACAAAAACACAATTCAAAGCCAGCCCCAAAAACCCACCATTCAAAACCAACTCAACCTCATGAAAGGCAAAGCCATCGCTAAGTTGAGTTTCATATGCGATGGTAAAGTTACGTTTCTCCACCATGAGATAAAAAAAAACGGGCCCGAAGGTCCGTTTTCAACTATTTATTTAAGCATGTGAACTTAAGCTTGGTTAAAATATTAAACCCCAGCTTTAGCTAAAGCCGCAGATACGATTTCCTGCGCTTCTTTTTGAATCTGAGCTAAGTGTTCAGGGCTCTTAAAGCTTTCCATGTAAATCTTGTAGATTGATTCAGTGCCACTTGGACGCGCAGCAAACCAACCGTTTTCAGTTACAACCTTAAGACCACCAATAGCGGCACCATTACCAGGAGCAGATGTTAACTTAGCAATAATTGGTTCACCAGCAAGTTCTGAAGCCTCAACGAGTGAAGGATCAAGCTTAGAGAGAACAGCCTTTTGCTGAGTATTAGCCGGAGCATCAACACGGTTATAAATTGGATCACCAAACTTAGCCTTGATTTCGTTATAAAGGATCTGAGGATCCTTACCTGTTACAGCCATAATTTCAGCTGCGAGCAAGCACATGATGATACCGTCTTTATCGGTAGTCCAAACAGTACCGTCTTTACGTAAGAATGAAGCACCCGCAGATTCTTCACCACCAAAGCCGTAAGCACCAGTAAAGAGACCATCAACAAACCACTTAAAGCCAACTGGAACTTCCTTAAGATCACGGCCAATGCTCTTAACTACACGGTCGATGATAGAAGAAGAAACCAAAGTCTTACCTACTGCCGCATCCTTTGACCAGCCTTCACGGTGAGTGAAGAGATACTGAATTGCAACTGCAAGATAATGGTTAGGGTTCATTAAACCACTCTTACAAACGATACCATGACGGTCATAGTCAGGGTCATTTGCTACTGCGATATCAAACTTATCCTTAAGATTGATGAGGCTAGCCATAGCATAAGGGCTTGAGCAGTCCATACGAATCTTACCGTCACGGTCAATAGTCATGAAACGGAAAGTAGGATCTACGTTGTAGTTTACAACTTCAATGTTAAGACCATAAGTCTTAGCGATAAGATCCCAATAGTAAACACCTGAACCACCAAGTGGATCTACCCCAATCTTAATGCCAGCCTTCTTGATAGCTTCAACATCGATAATGTTGCAAAGATCATCAACGTATGGCTTACGCATATCAACTTCAGCCACGTTTGCCATCTTAAGCGCAACAGCGATATCTACAGACTTAACATCCTTAAGACCATTTTCAAGAATTTCGTTAGCGCGGTTTTCTACCCACTTAGTGATGTTAGTATCAGCCGGACCACCGTTAGTTGGATTGTACTTAAAACCACCATCTGCTGGAGGATTGTGTGATGGAGTAATAACGATACCATCAGCAAGATCAGAAGTACGCCCCTTGTTATAACCAAGAATAGTATGAGAAATTACAGGAGTTGGGGTGTAACCAAAATCCTTTTCAATGCGAACTTGACACCCGTTAGCTGCTAAAACTTCAATGGCAGTGTAAAGAGCTGGTTCAGAAAGACCATGAGTATCCATACCCACAAAGATTGGTCCAGTCACGCCTTCTTTCGCTCTGAATTCAGCAATAGCTTGGCTGATTGCCTTGATATGAGATTCAGTAAAAGCTGAAGTTAAAGAACTTCCACGGTGACCAGAAGTACCAAAAGCTACACGCTGTTCAGCTTTTGACATATCAGGTTTATTCAAATAATAAGCAGAAATAAGACGAGGGATGTTTTGGAGGTCTTCCAGTTTTGCAGGTTTGCCGGCATTTGGATGTAAAGCCATACTAGATCCTTTTCCTGTAATATTAGTACATGTTCTCTTTATACCAATAATTTCATTACGAAAGTGCATTAGACCAAATTACGTCTTGCTCACAATCTCAATAAAACATTGACCTGTATGAAAGGAACAAAAGAAGAAAGTTATATTTTGATATCAAAGATAAATTGGGTTTTACTAAGCCCATCTAAATTCATACAGCATCTACCTAAGCCTATTCTCATAGGAACAAGTAGAAGTCTTATTGGGTATTTAATTACTGTTTCTAATTTAACACCCAAGCTATAAAAGCTCTAAATGTACTTAAACTTTAATTCTCTTCAACAAAATAGACCATGGTCACATTTTCATCGAATACCGCTAAAAATAGCACATAATCATAACCGTCGCAAGAAGCGCAAGTGAGTTTTTTGTGAACTTAATCGCCCTATACTAGATTTAAAAAGCCACAAAAATAAGCCACTTGTTTTGGCCTTTAGAGAAATTCACGCTGTAAAATCCAAGTTGAACCGAACAAACATCAAGCAAAACTTATGCCAACCAAAAGCTCCTAACTAAAAGATAACATAAAACCTAACGGCGGGCTGAAAGGCGTGCTTGTTTTTCCCACAAAGCCTCTTCTTCTTCGTGGACTTTCTTACGCTTTTCAGAAAGTTCAACTAATCGCCCTTCATCATCATCTTCTTCTAACACAAATTCCCCACCTTGAGCTTTAGGATAAAGAGCCGCAGCGCATTCTTCGAATGCGTAGCACACGCCAATCGCAACATGTTCATAGATCAACATGAAATCACGTTCTGAATTTTCCCCTTCCGGAATGTCTTCATCAATGCCTGCGATATCCATAATATCTCGTAGCATTTCTTGCAAATCGTTACTTAATTTTGAATGCACCTTTTGTTTGCAAGAAAAACCAGTCACAAAAGAATGAGCAAATTCAGCTAAAGCATGGGCTCTATCTCTTATCGGGGTATCATCATCGGGAATTAAAATATCAGCCTTATCATTTTCCACAATATCAGTTACAACATCAGTTGCGATTTGCTTAATCCAAGCCACTGCGCTTCCTGGCAATGGTTCACCATCATTCATAAGCTGTACTGCATACTCTAAAAAAGCCGGATCTTCCGCTTTTATCCCAGAGGCAATCATACCAACAACAAGACCATAGACATCAGATACAGATGCATAAAGACCTGCTTCTTTTAAAATAGACTCGCCTTCAAGGTATTTGTTTTCGTTACTAACTGCCATAACGTATTCCTTAAATGATTAAACTCTAATAGACAATAAAAACAAAGTGAACTAGATCTTATGCATCTCGACAATTCCAACCTAAATTAGGAGGAAGGCTCTCACCTAATCAAACCTAAAATCAGTCCCTTCAATTTTAAGCAGGATTTAAAAAAAATTTCAAACAAAAAATACTTGCTTGTTGATAAATTTATCAAGATATAGCCTACCAATTTTCTTTAATAACCAAAACTCTATTAAATAGATTTAAACTCAAAACACCTTGCCTTAGCTTTAAAAATAACTGCTTAAATTTTACTCATCTTTACTTTGTAAAACTCGTGATCCATATCATGTAGGATTCAATGCGTATTGCATGTTTGTTTGCATTTTGCAAATATTATTCTTAATTTGCAAATTAAACAAACTTTCCGAAATTAGTTTTCCCTTTAAAATTTTTAACACTTTTTATTTTATTTAAAAAACTCACTCCCCAAAACTCAATCAAAACCAAACTTTTTAGATTATCATCTTGTTTAATACCGTTTTTGCAGTATTTAATTCTTTGTTTTGCACGTTTTGGATTATTTATCCCGTTTTAACTTTTAGGTAAATAATTTTTAATAAAAATAATTCAAAATTGGCACGGCTTTTGCTACCATAATTGCGTAATCAGTTTATCCCGTGCTCTTTCATAGTAATATGAAAGATTTTGGACTTCAAAGTTTCTTTGAAGTCCTTCTTTTTTCTGAATCTCATTTTTAATCCTTTTTATTTTTCCCTTTCTTTACTATTACTTCCTACCGTTATTCGTAAAGCTTAACCAAAAGTTTTGCGCATAAATTACAAAAATTTGAAGCTGCGCAAATTTTTGTTGTGATATAATTGCGCCATATTCTGCTACGTTAGCAGAGTGGTGCCTTATCCTATAGCTCTCAACTTTACGTTGAAGTACGGATTTTTGTGTACACCAAGGCACCTGAATGTTCTTTAACCCAAACAGAAAATCAGGATTACTATGCATCCAATGCTCACTATTGCAGTTCGTGCTGCCCGCGTTGCCGGAAATGTTATTTCATTAAATTTTGACGATTCAACCAACGTTTCAGTTCAGGAAAAGTCTAAGAACGATTTGGTTACCAACGTTGATCGCGAATGTGAAAAACTCATCTGCGAAACCATCCTTAAGTCTTATCCTGATCACTGTGTTCGCGGTGAAGAATTTGGTATTGTTGGCAATACCGATTCTGATTTCGAATGGATCATCGACCCGCTCGATGGTACCACCAACTTCTTCAAAGGTATTCCACACGTTGCTGTTTCTATCGGTTTACGCATCAAAGGCGTAACTACCGTAGGTGTTGTATTTGACCCAATTAGAAACGAACTCTTTACTGCTGCTCGCGGTGAAGGTGCTCAGCTTAACGGCAGACGTATCCGTGTTGGTGAAGCTCATAGCCTTGATGGCGCAATCATTGCTACCTCTTTCCCTCATAGAAAGAGAGGCTTCATGGAAGACTACAAAAAGATTTTATTCCGCATTTTCAACAAGTGTGCAGACATCCGTCGCGCAGGCACCGCAAGCCTTGACCTCGCTTATGTAGCAGCTGGCCGTCTTGAAGGTTACTTTGAACTTTGCCTCTACCCATGGGATTTTTGCGCTGGTGAACTTTTAGTTCGTGAAGCTGGCGGGATTGTAACCGACTTTGCTGGTGGCACTGACTACTACCAAAGTGGCAACATCGTGTGCGGCAACCCAGCTGTTCTTAAGTCATTGATTCGTGAAATCAACGCTGAACCACTTTCACAAGCCATCATCAGCCACAAGTGCCTCACCAAGTAAGCCAATTGCTTTGTAGGCCTTGTTTTACTCAAGGCTTCTAAAAAACTAAAAAAGAAAGACCATATTAAACTATGGTCCTTCTTTTTTGTTGGGAAAGCTTTTTAAGTTTATTAAAAAGGATTTTTAAGCCATTTCATGTTATGAGCGAAAAATTTTAGAACGACTTAGCTATCCACACCTACCAGTTATAACTTGAACTAGCCTCTTCTACTATACCCTTTAAAACATCGGCAATCACTTTTGGAATAATCTTAGGACCTCTGTGACTTGCATAATCAGCCACCGCAACCGCCATCCCAGGCTTAGTCCTTCTCTTTAAAGCGCGTTCAATGATTTTAGAGGGACCAATCCCTTCGGCATTACCATACCCAGATTCTGCCCGATAAACATTTTCAAAACCATTTTCGTAAAGATAATGCTCAATATCGACCGCCGGAAGCATGGTAACCTTATCAGGATTATCGCCAGCAGGTCCTGAAGTAGTGTATTTTTGCCCAGCCAAGTCACCGTCTGCAAGTAAACGCCAACAAAGTCCTAGCTGCTGTGCTAACTTAATCAATGCCCCAGAACCACATTGAGCATATTCAACTAAACGGATCCCTGTGGCTAATAAATTAAGCCCCATAATATTAGCGAATTCATTTAACAGCCAAATTTCTGTTTCCCCTTCCACAAAAATCCAGCCCCTTGCATAAAGTGACATCGGGCGATTTATCCGAATATGAAAGGCAATCTTACGTAATTCATCACTAGAAAACTTCTTTTCATCAATGCAGTAACAACGAGTTTCAAACGGCATGGAATACATGCGTCTGATATCACTTAAATTTACGGTCGAAAGAATATCACCTGAGTTTGTGGTGATAATTTGCTGCATTGGCAACATCGACACGACATTCCAAAACCCAAACAATTCCACTGGATGTAGACGGCTATCGATATCTTCAAAAATTACAATCGGATGAGCGTGAATCTGTAAGCGTCGCCCTTGGCTTGCACTTAAAAGTGCTCCGGCAATCAACGCTAAAATAAAACCAGCTTTTTTCTTATCTGCTAGGCTCACTAAGTTTTGTAACGAAGCTAATGAACCATTAGGAATAGGACGAGACACTATGTCATGGAGCGATCTATTTTGCGGTTTTAGATATTTTACCTGTCCCCCTGAGGTAACTTGGAAGTAATGTTCTACTAATTGACGCATCGAATCGATGGCACGGTCTATAAATTCCGGCGCTAAGTCCGCCCCTTCGCCTTTCATGACATTACGAAATAATCTTTTTAAAACGCCAGCCAACTTTTCAAAATTATTGCGCCCATTTTTGCCCCCAAAACGACGCTTATCTTCTTCTAAGTCTAGACCAAGAGGAGGATTCATACGTTTTTCAGTTCGTACAATATCAGGTTCTGTAAAACCAGAGGTACGGCTATCACGCAACCTAAAAAGCGGGTTTAAAAGTAGCAGCATGCGCACCTGTAAGCTAGCATCCCCATCCATTAGACTTCCGGTTCTACTTCTAAACCCATGTATCGTTTGCACGGTACCGTCTTCTAAAAGATACCCTCGCACACAGTAAAAAATGCGGGTATACATATCTGAACATTGTTGCCAATATGGCTGTAGACGCCTGGAGTTTGAATTACTTAAAGCCGAACCAAAGGTTCTTTCCCTAAAGGTAAAAACCATAACTATGCTTTTCACCACATGGTCAGGATCCCCTTCTTGGTATCTATAAACCGGACCTTCACGATCTTCAAGACTACCAGGAATTACGGTACGAAAATCTGCCGTTTTAAACTGGTACGGATGATCTCCACCCCCAAAAACGCTTAACAATGCTCGTAGGAGAGAACTTTTACCCCATGCATTTTCCCCGATAAGAACCGTACGATCCGTAAAATTAACGGCAAGTTTGGCTAGACCTCTGAATCCTGAAATCTCAGCTCTTTCTAAGATCATACGCGCCTCCGTTGACAAAAGGGTCAATGAATCGTTCCTAAAGAAAATCGTAGACCAATTTATGTTTTACATACTTAGCTAAAGTTCTAACCACTAAGGTCACTAGAACCACTAAACAACGAAAAGCACGAAGCCTAGTACTAGTAATATATACCTTAAATTGAGGCCTTAAATTAAGCTTATGTTTTGGTCGAGCCGTAAGCCCTTGTGGTCACCGTTTGCTAAACGTCTTAACGTCTTTTCCCAAAACTCCAAAGGCTTTATATCAAAGCCTCTAAGTGTTTTAACTAGGAACCTAGTTAAAATATTATATCGGGGCCTTATGGTGAAAACAGTTAAGTTGAGGCAAAATTTTGTGACATTCCTTGATTAAAAAGTGACCTATCACGTGAACTACTCACCACCTAAAGAGGTGGGAGCTTCGTAATTACTCATTAGAG
>OIYP01000757.1_pt1 | contig 19455 bp, 11 predicted proteins | sample 1588261 | NCBI WGS metagenome assembly OIYP01 (sample SAMN03283293) | human gut metagenome | biome: human-associated habitat; material: feces | host: Homo sapiens | place: Peru | collected 2012
GTGGTCAGACTGAGGATATTGCAAATGTTTGTCTCTTCCTCGCTTCTGATATGTCCAGCTACGTTAGTGGTCAGGTTATCCAGATTGATGGTGGTATGAATATGTAATCTATCTGTATCAGAACGTGCAAGTAGTTTACGAAGATAATCATATAATTATTGTCTCAAAGAGAAGTGGTGAAATCGTGCAGGGCGATAAGACCGGCGACGAGCCTCTCTCTGAGACGGTAAAACAATATATCAAGGCGAAGTATCAGAAACCGGGAAATGTGTTCCTGGGTGTGGTACATCGCCTTGATCGTCCTGTATCAGGACTTGTTGTTTTTGCCAAGACTTCCAAGGCGCTCAGCAGATTGAACAATATGTTCAGAGACGGCGAGGTGCACAAGACCTATTGGGCCATAGTGAAGAATAAGCCCCGTTTGGAAGAGGCTGAGCTGGTGAATTGGATTGTGAGAAACGAGAAGCAGAACAAGAGCTACGCCTATGATCATGAGGTGAAAAACTCGAAGAAGGCGATTCTGCGTTACAAGATGATAGGTTCTTCCGACCATTACTCATTGCTTGAGGTGAATCTGTTGACAGGACGTCATCACCAGATAAGATGCCAGTTGGCAAAGATGGGATGTCCTATCAAGGGAGATTTAAAGTATGGCGCTCCTCGCAGCAATCCCGACGGCAGCATTTCATTGTTGTCGCATAGGATTGAGTTCGTTCATCCTGTATCTAAGGAGACTATCGTCGTAGAGGCTCCTTTGCCCGATGACAATCTATGGAAGGCGATAGCACCATAACCGATAGGATCCATATCACTGATACCATAGGCGATGGTTAGTAAGAAATTGACTTCAGTTTTACAATATAAAACTTAGAATCCATGTCTACAAAGAAAAAATGCGGAATTTGGGCAGCAGTTATCGTATTTACCCCGATATTGCTGATAGCTTTGCTGACTTTGTTGCTTTATCTGCCACCTGTGCAGAACTGGGCAGTGAAGCGCGTAGCTGCCTATGCTTCCGAGTCTACAGGCATGGATATTACAGTAAAGCACGTGGAACTGGTCTTTCCACTGCGATTGGGTGTTGAGGGTGTGAAGGCACTTCAGCCCATCGATTCGTTGAAAAACAGTAATGATGTAACTCTCAGAAATAAAAAAGATACAGTTGCTGATATAGAAAAAATGGTAGTTGACATTCAGTTGATGCCTTTATTCAAGCAGCAGGTAATGGTGGACGAGTTGGACTTCAGACGTATGAAGGTCAACACCACCAACTGGATACACGAGGCGCGTATCAAGGGTGATGTCGGGCAGATGGCATTGCGTGCCCATGGCATCGACCTGAGCAAGGAACTTGTCCATGTAGATGACGCCTTGTTGTCGGATGCCCGTCTGTCGGTAGAACTGAGTGATACCGTACCTCCCGATACTACGCCAAAGACCAACAAGTGGAAGGTGAATATCCAGAAGCTCAAGTTGAAAAACACAGCTTTGGCGCTTCACATGCCAGGAGATACTCTCAGGGTAAATGCCTATATGGGTGATGCTACGGCTCATGGTACCTACCTCGATCTCTTCAAAGGACTTTATCAAGTGCGTGCCCTCGACTGGCGAAAGGGCAGGGTAACTTACGACAATTATCAGACAGAAATGCTGGCTGGTAAGAATATCTCTGTGCTTCGTCCGGCAGAAGGTTTGGACTTCAACCACATTGCCTTGTTGGATATGACCTTGAAGGCAGACTCATTCTATTTCTGTGACTCGAAGATAGATGTAAAGATTCGTCAGGCACAGTTCAGAGAACGCTGTGGTCTGAACGTACAGCAGATGTATGGCCGGTTTGTGATGGATTCATTGAAGTTGCAGTTGCCTGACCTCTGTCTGCGAACTCCTTCCTCCACTCTTCAGACCATGGTCGACATGGACATGAATGCCTTTGCCGACAGCGCTCCTGGCAAGTTGACTGCTATGATACGAGGCAGTATCGGCAGAGAAGACCTCATGCTTTTTGCCGGTGCATACATACCTCAAAAGATGCGTCGGAACTGGCCTTATTATCCTATGGAGGTTGCCGGTACAGTAAAGGGAAACATGCAGCGTCTTAGCTATTCGGGTTTGAAACTCAATTTGCCTTCAGCCTTCCAGTTGTCCTCCGATGGTTGGTTGGCACATCTCAACGATATGTCTCAGATGAAGGCGAAAATACATTTAGATGCGCGTACCTATCATTTGGGATTTGTAACAGCGATGCTTGATCCGGCTCTAATGAAGGATGTGCGTATCCCTAATGGCTTGATTCTGAAGGGAGATGTCGCAGTGGACGGCTCTAAGTATGCCACCAAGATGACCTTGTGGGAGGGTCGTGGACGAATGAATGTAGAAGCATCTGTTGTTACTCATACAAAGAAAGACGGAAGTCTCGACATGAACCACCTGGCCTATCGTGCCAAGGTACAAGCCCATCAGATACAGGTGAGTCATTTCCTGCCTCATCAGGAACTTTACTCTTTTACAGGATCGATGGAAGCCCAGGGCGTGGGCACTGATTTCTTGTCCAACCATACTCGACTCAACGCCAAGGCAAAGGTGGCACAGTTGCATTATGGCAAGTATCACATCAACAACCTGTTGGCTGTTGCCCATGTAGCAAATGGTAAAGTTCATGCAGATATCGACAGCAATAATCAGTTGCTCAAGGGATTGGTGAGCTTGGATGCGCTGACCAACAGCAAGAATCTGGAAGGAACAATAGTAGCTGATGTCAGGAATGTGGACCTTTACCTCATGGGACTCACCAAAGTGCCTATGAGAGCAACTGCCTGTGGACAGGTAGACCTGAAGACCAACCTGAAGGAGGACCACTACCTGCAGGCTATGTTGGGCAGTATCGTCATCAAGACTCAGCAGAAAGAATATCGTCCCGTGGATATCGTTGCCGACGTGTTGACTCGTCGCGATACAACCCATGCCGTACTCAATTGTGGTGACTTCCATCTTCGTATGGACACCCATGGAGGTTATAAAAAGTTGCTGTCAAGACTTGATGAACTGCAAGGTGAGGTGATGAGTCAACTCAAGAACCGACGTATCGACCAGGTGGCTATCCGTCGCGAGTTCCCCTTGGGTCGCATCACTCTTACCACAGGAAAAGACAATTTCATCTCCCGTTTTATCGAGTACAACGGCTATCATTTCAAGACGGTGGACATGGATCTTCGTACCTCACCCATATCAGGTCTGAACGGTCATCTTAATATCGATTCTTTGGTGGCACAAGGTGTACAGTTGGATACGGTTCGTGCCAACGTGATGACCCAGGGCGACACCATCCGGTATACGGCGAGGATTGTGAACAACAAGAAGAATCCGCAATACGTATTCCAGGCATTGGTGGATGGCGAGTTGGCAGAGCGAGGCTCCGATATCGCTGCCCGCATCTATGATGCCAACGGCAAGTTGGGCGTGCGTGTAGGTTTGGCGGCAATGATGCAGGAAAACGGCATCAAGGTGAGTCTTACCGATACTCATCCTATATTGGGATATAAGAAATTTACAGCCAACGATGACAACTATCTGATGCTGGGACGCGATATGCGTATCTCTGCCAAGCTTCAGCTGGAGGCCAGCAAGGGAATGGGTGTGCGTATCTACTCTAACGACGACAATGAGGATGCCCTGCAGGACATCACTATCGGCATGACCCGTTTTGATTTGGACAAGGTACTGAGTGTCATACCTTATATGCCTGATGTCTCAGGTATCATGAATGGCGATTTCCATATCGTGCAAACCAAGGAGGCCTTGTCTGTATCGTCCAATCTATCGGTCGACAACTTGGTTTATGAGAATTGCCCGATGGGTAATGTCGGCTCCGAGTTCGTGTATATGCCTATGAGCGATGGCACTCATGCCGTCGACGGAATACTGAAATACAACGGTGAGGACGTAGCCACCATCAAAGGTACTTACCAGTCGGAGGGCGAGGGCTATCTCGACGCTACTGTCGGCATGGACAAACTGCCGCTCCACTTCATCAATGGATTTGTGCCCGACCAGCTTGTTGGTCTGGAAGGTTGTGGTGAGGGAAGTCTTACCATCAAGGGCTCGTTGAGCAAGCCACAGGTAGACGGCGAGATATACATGGACTCTGTTTATTTAGTGAGTGTGCCTTACGGACTGAGGATGCGTTTCGACAACGACCCAGTGAGGATAGCCGGCAGTAAGTTGCTCTTCGAGAACTTCATGATGTATGCCAACAATGAGAGTCCGCTCAACATACAGGGCTATCTGGATTTCTCCAATCTCGATAAGATGATGCTTGATGTCAGGATGCGTGCCCAGAACTTCCTCCTGGTAGATGCTAAGGAGAATGCCCGTTCCGAGGCTTTCGGTAAGGCGTATGTCAACTTTTTGGGAAGTATGCGTGGCGCCTTGTCTAATCTGAAGATGCGAGGTAAGCTCGACGTGCTGGGTAATACCGACATGACTTATATCCTGCGAGAGTCGGAACTCACCACTGATACTCAGCTTGAGGAGTTGGTGAAGTTTACCGATTTCAAAGACAGTAAGCAAGAGACGGTGGTGCGTCCAAAACTCGAAGGCTTCGATATGCTCTTGGGTATGTCGATAGATGAGTCTGCCCATATTCTTTGTGCGCTGAATGCCGACAAGTCCAATTATATTGACCTTGTGGGTGGAGGCGACTTGCGTATGACTTACAATCCTGCCGACAATCTGCGTCTGTCGGGTAAGTATACATTGAGTAATGGCGAGATGAAATACTCCTTGCCTGTCATTCCACTGAAGACCTTTACCATTCAGGACGGAAGTTATATCGAGTTTACGGGCGATCCTTTCAATCCTACGCTCAACATCACGGCTACCGAGAAGATCAAATCGACCGTGAATGAAGGGCAGGGTACAGGCCGATCGGTAGATTTCGAGTGTGGGGTGAAACTGTCGCAGACACTGAATAAACCTGGTATACAGTTTATCATCTCAGCACCTTCCGACATGAACGTCCAGGATGAGTTGAACACGATGAGTGTGGACGAACGCGGCAAGGTGGCTATCACCATGCTGGCTTCGGGCATGTATCTTGCCAACGGCAATACCAATTCGTTCTCGATGAACAGTGCCCTCAGCTCGTTCCTCAATTCCGAAATCAACAATATTGCAGGAACCGCCATGCGCTCCATGGGACTTGATATAGGCATGACTGTCGACAACTCTCTCAATGCTGCCGGTGCATTGCATACTGACTACAATTTCAAGTTTGCCAAGCGATTCTTCAACAATCGTCTGAGCTTCAGTGTGGGCGGTCAGGTTTCTTCGGGAGCCGAGATGGAGAATGCTGTCAACAACGATACCTTCTTTAATAATGTGGAGATACAATATCGACTCAACGATGGAGCCAGTCAGTATATCCGAGGTTTCTACAACAACAACATCTACGACTGGTTAGAAGGTCAGATCGGCGAGTATGGTGTAGGTTTCATGTGGCGCAGAAAATTGCAGCGCTTCAGTGATATCTTCCGCTTTAAGACCGAGAAACAGGTTTTGCCACGTGCTGCAGCCGACACCCTGAAGGCTGTGCCTGCAGCTGTTCAACAAAAATGAAAAAGCAAATGATGAAAAACAGAAAGTGCATTCCCTATAATCATTCCCGCGGCTTCCGCCTGTTGGCTATGGTATTTGTTGCCATAGTGGTGGTTGCCGCAGGTACATCTTGTTCTTCCACGAGTGCTCTCAAGGAAGGCGAGCAGCTCTTCACGGGTCTGAAGAAAATAGAATATACCGATTATGAGCCAGGCGGTTATGCCGATTCTACGATTCTCGAAATGGAGTCGGTACTGGCTTCTGCCCCTAATGGAGCCCTCTTCGGCAGCAGTTATTATCGCACGCCTTTCCCTGTTCGCCTTTGGGTTTGGAATGCTTTCTCGCAGTCGGATGGCGCCATAGCCAAGTGGATTACCAAGGCATTCGGCTCACGTCCTAAATTGATGGGCAATGTGAATCCCCGATTGCGTGCACAGGTAGCAGAGAACCAGCTTGCCAAGTATGGCTATTTTCATGGCAAGGTAAACTACGAGATTCTGACCCGGAAAAATCCCAAGAAGGCCAAGTTGGCTTATCATGTGTCTTTGGGTCCGTTGATGACCATTGATACGTTGCAGTATGTCAATTTCCCATCAGTAGTCTCTGCTTTGATCGATTCCACCCGTCAGGAGGCTTTGGTACATACGGGCAGCCCATTCAATGTACCTCGCCTGGAAGGTGAGCGTCAGCGCCTTACCCGTCTGTTCCGCAACAATGGCTATTATTTTTATCAGAATGGCTATGTCTCCTATCTTGCTGATACCTTAGGTGTGCCAGGCAAGGCAAGCATGAAGATGATCATGGCCGACAGCCTCGACTCGCAGGTCACCCGCCAGTGGTATCTCGGCAATATCAATATCAACTTCCGCAAGCAGTTTACAGAAGAGCTTACCGATTCTTTCTGTCGCCGTTACCTCAATATCCGTTATCATGGCAAGAAGATGCCTATCCGTGCGGGTGTGGTATTGCGCGACTTGAACTTGCGTCCCCGACAGCTATACAGGGTAGAGAACGAGGAGAAGGCGCGCCAGCATTTGCAGTCGATGGGAGTCTTCAACTATACCAGCCTTCAGTTTACTCCTCGTGACACCACAGCTCAGTGCGACACCTTGGATGCCACACTCGACTTGATTTTCGACAAGCCTTATGATTTCTATATAGAGACCAATGTCAAGGGCAAAACCACAGGCCGTGTAGGTCCCGAGTTGGTTGTAGGTTTTACCAAGCGCAATGCCTTCCGTGGAGGCGAGAAGCTCGATATCAATCTGCATGGCTCTTACGAGTGGCAGACAGGCGAGAAGGGCAACGGATCCAGCTCCAACCATATCAATTCCTATGAGTATGGTTCGGATGTGTCACTCTCGTTCCCAAGCATCGTCACCCCGTTCAATCTATTTACGACCATGGCACAGCGTGAGCGCCGTTTCCGCAAAGGTCATATCCCGCGTTCATTCTATGGCGTTCCTTCCACCACAGTGAAGGCCTCGATGAATGTGCTCAACAGGGCTGGTTATTTCCGTCGCCATGTGGTGTCGGGTGAACTTACCTACGACTGGGCTACCTCAGCCAAGCATCGCCATTCGTTCAGTCCTTTAGTGTTGTCGTATGAGTTTATGAACAGCCGTACCGCAGCCTTCGATGAGGCCATCTCTGAGAGTCCTTATCTGCAGATAGCCATGCGCGACCAGTTTGTACCCAAAATGAGCTACACCTATACTTATACCAGTCCGGCGAAATACCGTCATCCCATCATCTGGTCGACGACTGTCAGCGAGGCAGGCAACATCCTGTCGTTGGGTTATCTCTGTACAGGCAAGAAGTGGAACGACGAGGACAAGGAGATGTTCCGCAATCCTTATTCCCAGTTCCTGAAGTTGGAGACCGACTTTGTGAAGTACTGGCGCATCGCCGAGCATTCCACCTTGGTGGGTCACCTCAATGCGGGTGTGGTATGGAGTTATGGCAACAGCGAGAAGGCGCCTTATTACGAGCAGTTCTACATTGGCGGTGCCAACAGTGTGCGTGCTTTCAATGTGCGAAGCATTGGTCCCGGCCAGTATCTGCCTACAGGCAGCAAGTATTCCTATATCGACCAGACAGGCGACATTAAGTTTCTTGCCAACATTGAGTATCGTCCCCGCATCTGGGGCGACCTGTATGGAGCCTTGTTCCTTGATGCCGGCAACGTGTGGACACTTCGCAGCGAGGAGCACAGTCCGCAGGGACAGTTCAAGTTCCGAAAGTTCTTCAAGCAGATGGCTGTGGGCACGGGTGTGGGTGTGCGCTATGATATGGGTATGTTCGTCATCCGTGTAGACTGGGGTGTGGGGCTTCATGTGCCTTACGAAACCAGCAAGAAGGGCTTCTACAATATCGATTCCTTCAAAAACTCGCATAGCCTCCATCTGACTGTGGGTTATCCTTTCTGATTTTTGCCGGTAGTCGCATAGATGTAGACGAAAGAAATATAAATCGCCAAAAAAAAGTGATAAAAATTGTGCAGCAGTCATTTTTTTTATTACTTTTGCATACTGTTAGATAAAATCAACTATTAAACAAATAAAATATGAAACCTACATTATTGCTTTTGGCGGCAGGTATGGGTAGCCGCTATGGTGGTTTGAAACAGCTCGATGGTCTGGGTCCTAACGGCGAGACCATTATGGACTACAGTATTTACGATGCCATTCAGGCAGGATTTGGCAAGATTGTCTTTGTCATCCGTAAGGATTTTGAAGATCAGTTCCGTGAGAAGATACTTGCCAAGTATGAGGGACATATCCCAGCAGAACTCTGCTTCCAGTCACTCGACGCTCTTCCTGAAGGATTTTCAGTTCCCGAGGGTCGTGAGAAGCCATGGGGTACCAACCATGCTGTATTGATGGCAAAGGACATTATCAAGGAGCCTTTCTGTGTCATCAACTGTGATGACTTCTACAATCGTGACTGTTTCAAGGTCATAGGCAAGTTCCTTTCCGAACTTCCAGAGGGCAGCAAGAATAACTATGCCATGGTAGGTTTCCGTGTAGGCAATACCTTAAGCGAGAATGGTACTGTGGCTCGTGGCATCTGCTCAAAGGACGATGCTGAGAATCTGACCACAGTCGTGGAGCGTACAGAGATTATGCGCGTAGACGGCAAGGTGTCTTACAAGGACGAGGAAGGCCAGTGGGTAGCTGTTGAGGACAACACTCCTGTATCTATGAACGTATGGGGCTTCACTCCCGACTATTTTGAGTACAGCGAGGCTTACTTCAAGGAGTTCCTCAGCGATCCTAAGAATATGGAGAACCTGAAAGCTGAGTTCTTCATTCCATTGATGGTCAACAAGCTGATCAACGACGGCACAGCTACCGTCAAGGTACTCGACACCACAAGCAAGTGGTTTGGTGTCACTTATGCTGCCGACCGTCCATCAGTAGTAGCAAGAATTCAGAGTCTGATAGACGAAGGCGTTTATCCAAGCAAACTCTTCTAAATGAACGTAAATATATTGAGTTCACAAGAAGCCGCTACCCTCCAGGAGATGATAGCGGCTTCTCAGCATATTGTGATATGTTGTCATAAGTCGCCCGACGGAGATGCCATCGGCTCTTCTTTGGGATGGCGTGGCTTTTTGCTCTCGCAGGGCAAGCAGGCACAGGTATGTATGCCCGACATGATGCCCGACTATCTGCAGTGGCTGCCCGACAGTCAGACCATTCTGCGTTATGACAAGCATCCTGCCGAGGTGCAGCGTGCTTTCGATGAGGCCGATTTGGTGTTCTGTCTCGACTTCAATGGCGCTGGTCGTCTCGACGAGATGCAGGATGTGTTTACCGGCTGTCGTGCCCGTAAGGTGATGATCGACCATCATCTGGCACCCTGTATGGATGTCGATCTTCAGATTTCTCAGCCCCACATGAGCAGTGCCAGCGAGCTGGTGTTCCGCATCGTGTGGCAGTTGGGAGGCTTCGAGCAGATGGACCGCAAGTGGGCTGCCTGTGTATATTGTGGCATGATGACCGATACGGGCGGTTTTACCTACAATTCCACCGACCCTACCATCTATTTTATTATCAGCCAGCTGCTTACCAAGGGCATCGATAAAGACAAGATCTATCGCAATGTATTCAATAACAGCAGCCTTTCTGCCATCCGTTTTCGCGGTTATCTGATGAGCGAGAAGCTCCGTGTGGTGGAGGGCTTGCATGCATCTTATTATTGTGTCACCCGTCAGGATATGAAGCGATTCCATTTCATCAAGGGCGACCTCGAAGGTTTGGTCAACGAACCACTGCGTATCAAGGGACATAAGTTTTCCATCTCCTTGCGCGAAGATACCGAGCGCGACAATCTGATATTGGTGAGTCTTCGTTCGGTCGACGACTTCCCGTGCAACAAGGTTTCCGAGCAGTTTTTCAATGGCGGAGGCCATCTCAATGCCTCGGGAGGCAAGTTGTTCTGCAGCATGGCAGAGGCAGAGGTGGTAGCCCAAAAAGCCATCAAGGCGTTCGAAGCATTGCTGAAATAAGAAAGATAAGTGATAAATAATAATAAAATAGGACTGCCAACATTGGCAGTCCTGTTTTTTTTTTGTACCTTTGCGCCATATTTGTATAAAAATTACGAACTTAAAGAATGAAGAAACTATTATTAGCAATGATAGCAGTAGCGGCTTTGATCTCATTTGCCGCTTGTGACCATAATGAGACATATGCAGACCAGCGCGACAGAGAGCTGGACTCTATCAATGCATTCCTGCGCAATGAGAATATCAAAGTCATCAAAGAGGCCGAGTTTGAAAAACGTTTCGAAGCCCGTAAGGCTGGTGACAAGACGGTCAAGTTGACTGATACCGATCCCAACAACAACGAGTATGTGCTCTTCGAGAGCAATGGTATCTATATGCAGGTCATCAACGATGGCTGTGGCGACTATATCGCCAAGGGTAAAACCAAGAACGTGTTGTGCCGATTCACGGAGTATTGTCTTGCCAACCGTGCCAAGATATGCGATGATGCCATCACACTGACCAATGATGTGCCTGCTTATGCGGCAATGACCGACGAGATAAGCGTTACCAATACGTCAGGAACGTTTGAAGGCTCTTTTGTCGACATCAAAAAAAGTCTCTTGGCAAATACCTACAATTCCTCTTATTATGGTACCGTGAGTGCCACGGTTCCATCAGGCTGGTTGATTCCTTTCACTTGGATCAAGGTGGGGCGTCTCATTACTGCCGACGATGAACTGGCGCATGTGCGCCTGTTGGTACCTCATACTTATGGCACTACCTCTGCTTCAGCGAGTGTGTATGCCTGTCTGTATGACATTCGCTTCCAGGCTGCCCGTTAAGGGAGTGGTTTCTTTTCCTCTGAACATTCATCAAGCATTAACGTCTTAATAAGAATATTATGACTCTAATCAAATCTATTTCTGGTATCCGCGGAACTATAGGCGGACCAGCGGGCGATACTCTTAATCCGCTCGACATCGTCAAGTTTACTTCAGCTTACGCTACCTTTATTCGTCGTAGCGGACAGTCTTCAAGCAATACTATCGTAGTGGGCCGCGATGCCCGCATCTCTGGCGAGATGGTCAAGAATGTAGTATGTGGCACCTTGATGGGCATGGGTTATGATGTGCTCAACATAGGTCTGGCTACTACTCCTACCACCGAGCTCGCTGTCACCATGAGTGGAGCAGCAGGTGGTATTATCATCACAGCCTCTCACAATCCTCGTCAGTGGAACGCCCTAAAGCTTCTCAATGAGAAGGGAGAGTTCCTGACAGCCGCCAACGGCAATGAGGTGCTTGCCATCGCCGATAAGGAAGACTTCGAGTATGCCGATGTTGATCATTTAGGCAAATATACTGAGGACAATAGCTTCAACAAGCGCCATATCGATTCTGTGCTTGCTTTGAAACTCGTCGATGTGGAGGCTATCCGTAAGGCACATTTCAAGGTTTGTGTCGACTCCATCAACTCAGTGGGTGGTGTCATCCTTCCAGAGTTGCTCGATGCGTTAGGAGTGGAGTATACCTTCCTGAACGGTGAGCCTACTGGCGACTTCGCTCACAATCCTGAGCCATTGGAGAAGAACCTCGGTGGCATCATGTACGAGTTGAAGAAGGGTGGCTACAACATGGGTATCGTTGTTGACCCTGATGTTGACCGCTTGGCTTTCATCTGCGAGGACGGCAAGATGTTTGGCGAGGAATATACCTTGGTGAGCGTGGCCGATTATGTGCTGAGCCATACTCCTGGCAATACTGTCAGCAACCTGTCTTCTACCCGTGCTCTCCGTGATGTGACCGAGAAGCATGGCGGCAAATATACAGCTGCTGCAGTAGGCGAGGTGAATGTCACCACCAAGATGAAGGACGTTCATGCCGTGATAGGTGGCGAGGGTAATGGCGGTGTCATCTATCCAGAGAGCCACTATGGCCGTGATGCCCTCGTAGGTATCGCCCTTTTCTTGAGCAGTCTGGCACATAGGGGTTGCAAGGTGAGCGAGCTTCGTGCCACTTTCCCCAACTACTTCATCGCCAAGAATCGTATCGACCTGACACCTTCTACTGATGTAGATGCTATCCTCGTGAAGGTAAAGGAGATGTATGGCAAGGAGAAGGATGTGACCGTAACAGATATCGATGGCGTGAAACTCGACTTCCCTGACAAGTGGGTTCACCTTCGCAAGAGTAATACCGAGCCCATCATCCGCGTATATAGCGAGGCTTCCACCATGGAGCAGGCCGACGAACTCGGCAAGAAGCTCATGCAGGTGGTTTATGATATGCAGTAGATGCTACGAAAAATTGCAGGAATATGGGTGAAATGTTCTTGCAGAATATAAGTAATAAAACCGCCCAACAGCTGATGTGCACTTGCACAATAGCTGTTGGGCGATTGTCTTTCAGGTGTTGTGCGGTTGCACAACACGGGTAGTGAAGTTTTCTTTTTACTCTTCGGCGAGTTCTTTCATCGTGTCGTTGAGAGTATTGAAGAGTACATTGATGTTTTCTTCTTCCTCCTTGCACGCCTCTTTGAAGAGCGCCACAGGGTCTTCGCTGCTGCTTTTCAGCGGTGTCTCGTTGAGCAGTATGTTCACGTTGTTGAGCAGCATGCCGTGGATAGTTGGCATGTGCAACTGTGGAAGTTTGCCCTCCTTGCTTCCACATTTCAGTCCGGCGGCATAAGCCTTCACGATAATCCTTACCAGCAGGTGCACAGCCATGGGCTCATCGGCCAGACTGATGAGGATGCCGTGGGTATAGTCGCGTACATGCTCCTCAAGGGTAGTGAACTTGCCCTGCAGAAGCCAGGTAAAGTTGCGCTTGTATTCAGCCTCCATCGCCTTGTACAGCTGTGGACTCTTGCAGGCAATGCGCAGGTAGTCGAGCATGGTAGGCTCGAAGGTTGGGTCGGCTTTCTTCATACTGTCGAAGTTCTTGTGCATGCGCTCGTTGGCTTCCTCGGCAGTCTTGTAGTTCAGACGTACCAAGGTAGAGAACATGATGTCGAAGTAATATTGGTTTACCTCGCCATAGTGTTCCAACATCATCTGCTTGATTTCCTTTGGATCGTTCTTCTTCTCGAAGTCGTTGCCCTCTATGACAGCATCGATGATGCCACGTGCGTAAGCCTCGAAGAAACCTCTTACGAAACTTGCCACAGCCTGATAGCTGTTTATTCTTTTCTTCATTTATTTGAATATCTTGAATTCGTAGCCCTGTTCCTGAAGCCATTCTATAGCCTTCGGAAGGGCAGTCTTCAATTTGTCTATGCTCTTCAGTGAGTCGTGGAATGTAATGATACTTCCGTTGCGGGCGTATCGTTTCACATTGTCTACTACGTCCTCTGCCGTCAGCCACTTGGAGTAGTCACGTGTTACCACATCCCACATGATTACCTCGTAGGTGCGGTGCAACCACCAGTACTCGCTGGGTCTCATCCATCCGTGTGGCGGACGGAATAGGTGGGCGTGGATGATTTCGTTGGCCTTGTTGGTGTTGAGCACATAGGAGATCACACGATGCTTGAAGGCTCCAATGTGGTTGAATGTATGGTTGCCTATCTGATGGCCCTCTGCCACAATCTGGTTGTAGAGGTCATGATTGCGCAACACGTTTTCTCCCACCATGAAGAATGTCGCCTTGATGTTGTATTTCCTCAGCGTCTCAAGGATAAAAGGTGTAGATTCGGGTATGGGTCCGTCGTCGAACGTCAGGTAAACAGAGTGTTCCTTCGGATCCATCCTCCAAATTGCCTTCGGATACAGCCATCTCAGCCATTTGGCTGGTTGCTCAATAAACATAGACGAGTTCTTTTTAAATGTTTAATATTTAGAAGCTAAAGGAGTTAAGGAGTTATCGCTCCCTTCGGTCGCTGAGGAGTTAACTCCTTAACTCTTCATTTTAGTACCCTTCAGGCATACGTCCTCCACGTCCGTGATAGAGTGTGTAGAGGGCGTTGAGCTGCTTGGCATACTGTGCTTCCAGTTTAGGACTTACCATGCCAGCCACCTCTGCTGCGCTCTGCATGATCATGATCTGGCGTATGCAGTCGCTCTGTGCCTGTGCGAATCGGTCGGCGTTGAGCGAGAGGTAGTAGTTGAGATACTGTGTGGCGTTGGTCCATACCTTCTTGAGGTATTCCTCACCCTTGGCCTTCTGACCAGTGAGGAGCCATCCTCGTGCCATGTCGAGACCGCCGCTCATATAGTCGACAGGAACATTATAATATGGAATCTCCACGTCGGCTTTCTTCAGAATGTCGATGGCTTTCTTGTCCTTGTGCTCAGCGATGAGCGCCAGGGCTGTCTGAGCCAGCAGGCGACGGTGAGTGTAGCACATACGCATAGTGGTTTCGTCCACATACAGACCTTTCTGCTTCAGGTTGCCAAACTTGAAGCGGGTCATGATGTTGTGGTATGCCTTCTCCGTATCAAAGTTCTTGGCACCAGGCTTGTTGGTGGTGAAAGGAGTGATACGGTTGACGAGTCCCTCCTGTACGAAGTTGTCACCCAAGTTCATATAGTTCTCCTCACCTACGGTGAGTGCCACATAGAGCGGACGCTTCCAGTTGCATTGTGCCAGCATCTCGAGCATCATGAGGTCGTTCTTGTAGAGCGCGTTTTTTCCTGCCAATGAGATAACCATCTTGTCTGGTATGCTGTCGGCTGCCATCATCATACCGCTCTGCTTTACTGCCTCCTTGTCGATAGTGAGGTAGAGGGTGTCGGTAGGAATTATGTGCAGGTCGGGGTTCTTGCTGCGTACCCAGTATTTCAGCACATTCTTCAACTCGAATGGATTCTCGCCCAACTGCTTCTTGGCTGTCTCGGGATCCTGCTTGTAGAAGTCGAGAATCTGCTGCTTGGCCTCTGGCTCTATCGTCACATACTCATTGGTTCCTGAACAGAAGTCGAGTCGTGGCCAGGTGATAGGAACGGAAGGTGAATTGTATGCAGGACGTTTCATCTGGTCGATGTACCAGTCGGTCTGCAGATAGCTCAGGTTGCAAACTCGTGCGTCTGTGCCTACACCTTCCACTTCCTGGTTGTACCACAATGGGAAGGTATCGTTGTCACCGTTGGTAAAGATGATAGGATTGCCCTCCTCTTGGAGCGACATCAGATAGTTCTGACCAAAGTCGCGGCAGGTGTATCGGTTGCTGCGGTCGTGGTCATCCCATGTCTGCGAAGCCATTTGTATAGGTACAAGGAGTGTGATGACTGCCACGATGGCTGCTACGGCAGTACCGCTCAATTTGGCATGCTCTTTCAGCAGGTCGAGGATAGCCAGTACGCCCAGGCCACACCAGATGGCAAAGGCATAGAACGAGCCGGCATAGGCGTAGTCGCGCTCACGGGGCTCCTGCGGAGTCTGGTTGAGGTAGAGCACGATGGCCAGTCCCGTCATGAAGAAGAGGAAGAAGACCACCCAGAACTGCTGCACGCCTTTCTGGCCGCGGAAGGCCTGCCAGAAGAGGCCGATCAGGCCGAGCAGGAGCGGCAGGCAGTAGAACGCGTTGTACCCCTTGTTGTCCTGCAGGTCTTTGGGCAGCAGGCTCTGGTTGCCGTAGAGGGCATTGTCGATGAACGGGATACCGGTGATCCAGTTGCCATTGTCGGGATTGCCATGGCCCTGTATGTCATTCTGCCGGCCGGCGAAGTTCCACATGAAGTAGCGCCAGTACATGAAGTTGACCTGGTAGGAGAGGAAGAAGCGTAGGTTGGCACCCTGCGAGGGCATCTGTCCGTAGTTGGACTCCTCGCCGAAGGGGGTGTCCCACTTGGCCTCCACGTCGTGCATGGTGATGTCGCCGAGCCAGCTCTGGTAGGCGGCTGTGTGGGCCGACGAGAAGATGCGGGGGAAGAGCATCTTCATCTCCGAGGGGTAGATGAGGCCTTTCTGCTCCGACACTTCATCGTAGCGGTCGGGCTCGTCGGCGGTCTTCTTCTCGTGGCGCTGTATGCGCGTGCCCTGCTCGGTCATGTAGGTGTAGGCCTGCTGGCCGCTCTCGTCGGCGGTCGTGCGCTGGAAGCAGGGGATGGAGGAGAAGGCTTGGCCGTAGAGCAAGGGCTTGTCGCCATACTGCTCGCGGCCGAGGTAGCTGCCCAGGGTGAAGATGTCCTCGGGCGAGTTCTGGTCCATCGGGGTGTTCTGCGTCGAGCGGATGACGATGACGGCGTAGGAGGAGTAGCCGATCATGAGCATGAGCATGCAGAGCAGGGAGGTGTTGAGGAATTGCTTGCGCAGCACGTACTCGCCCACCTTGTCCTTGCGTTGCAGCAGCCAGGCCAGTCCGGCCAGCAAGACGCACCCGATGAGGGTGGCCGACGTGCCGTGGCCGAGGAAGAACGGTATGCCGAGCAGGCCGACGGAGAGCGTGTAGAGCACCGTGATCAGACGGCGGTTGGGGCCGTGGGTACTCCAGATGGCGGCCAGCACGACGCCGATGAGGACGAGGATATAGATGATGAGGCCGGAGTTGAAACCGAGCCCGAGCACGTTGACGAAGAAGAGCTCGAACCAGCCACCGACCTTTACGATGCCGGGTACGACGCCGTAGAGCACGGCCACGACGAGGAGCAGCGACACGAGCAGGGCGCAGATGGAACCCTTGGCCGTGGCCTGCGGATGCTTCTTGAAGTAGTAGACGAGTGTGATGGCGGGCAGGCAGAGCAGGTTGAGCAGGTGGACGCCGATGGAGAGGCCCGTCAGGTAGAAGATGAGTACGAGCCAGCGGTCGGAGTGGGGCTCGTCAGCGTGGTCTTCCCATTTGAGGATGAGCCAGAACACGAGGGCCGTGAACATCGAGGAGTAGGCGTAGACCTCACCCTCGACGGCTGAGAACCAGAACGTGTCGCTCCACGTGTAGGCCAGCGCGCCGGTCAGACCGGCACCCATGATGAGCACGGCCTGCCACGTCTTCTCCACGACGCCGTCGTGGCAGAGGAGCTTGCGCGTCAGGTGGGTGACGCTCCAGAAGAGGAACAGGATACAGGCCGCTGAGAGGAGCGCCGACATGATGTTGACGCACATGGCCACCTTCGTTGGGTCACTGGTGAACTGTGTGAAGAAATTGCCGGTCAGCATGAAGAACGGCGCACCGGGCGGGTGGCCGACCTCCAACTTGTAGGCCGTGGTGATGAACTCTGGACAGTCCCAGAAACTTGCCGTCGGCTCTACTGTGGAGCAGTAGGTGAACGCCGCCACGGCAAACGCCAGCCAACCCAAGAGGTTGTTGACCAAGTTGTAGTGTTTCATGGTGTTGGTCTTGAAACTGAATGTATTTGATGATTGATTGATTGCAAAATACGGCCTGCAAAAATAGCTATTTTTTTCCTATCGCCATCTGCCACAGTACAAAAAACTGTCTCGGGGTGAGGGAGGGGGCCTTCAAGACGGGGCCTGCCACGTCAGGCGTTGATGTCGGTGATGATGCGGCCGGTTTCGGCCATGCGGCGGCGCAGTGAGGCTGGGGCGACGACGCAGATGTCGCTGCCGAAGGAGAGCAGCAGTCCGACGAGGTCGGGGGTGATGGCCACATCGAGGTGGAACTCCGGGCCCGGCATTTCGCGCTGCGAACGGTGGATCCAGCGCTGGCGCAGATAGGCCGCCATGTGGGCGCTGAGCGGGCGGAGCACGACGTGCTCGGCGCGGAGATCGCTGCCGCCGAAGGCCCCGATGCTCGTGCCGAACCATTTCTCGGCGGTGAAACCGTCGGGCCGGGTGAAACTGTGGTGCCGCAGTCTGGCGGCCTGTATGCGGTCGGTGGCAAAGGTGCGGATGGCCTTGTGGCGGCTGCTCAGACCGACGACGTAGCAGACGCCGTTGACGGTGTGGCACAGGTAGGGGCAGAGGTCGGTGTCGTAGGTGCCGCTGTTGATGGACGCGTAGGTGATGAGGACGTGGCGGCATTCGTTGAGGCCTGTCGCCAGCACTTCCAGCCACTCTTGGCTCAGAATGGCCTTCGCGTCGCTGGCCTGCCCACTGTCGGCGAGCTGCCTGACGACGGCCTCGTCGCCCGGCGTGTCGTAGGTGAGGCGGTAGCGGCCTTTCTCCAGTGTCAGCCCGACACCGTAGCTGGTGGTGAGGCACTTGCGGTTGTCGTAGAAGGTGCTCAGGGCCATGGGGCGTCCATGGTCGTCCTCTTCGCGCCATGCTTCGAGAATCTCTTGGCGCGTCAGGCCGGCGCTGTGCCGGTAGAGCAGTCGTAGCAGCCAGATGGTCTTATTCATGTCTCTCAGTGGAAGCGGCGGCCGCGTGCTATGATGCCCAGCCGCGCTGCCAGGGCCTGCACGATGCGGCGCCACTGGCCATGACGGGCGTTGATGGCCAGCTCTTCAAGACCGCGCCAGGCCTTGACCCACGGATGTCCCCAGGCCATGATGCGGTAGACGCGCTGCCGGTAGACCACGTGGTCGATGACGTCGGCGGGGTGGCGGAGCGGGAAACTGAGGTCGTGGCGCCCCATGGTGAAGATGCGGCGGTAGCCCCGTGGCAGAGTGGCCACCGACCCGGCGAAGTGGGTCGAGTCGTTGCTGACGCCGAGGTTGCTGATCATGTTGACGCGGGGCACGATGGCCAGTTGGGAATTGAGCAGCAGGGCGGCGGCGAAGATGGTCTCGTAGTAAGCCTTGCCCGAGGCGCGGTGGGCGCGGCACATCGGGAGAAAGTCACGGCGCAGGTGCCGCTCGCGGCAGAGAGCTTCGAGGCGGCGGACGCTCTCGGGGCGGTCGAGAAAGGTGTAGTTCTCGTCCCACGTGTCGACGACGCGGCGCCACGAGGCCCAGCCCCATATGCTGAAGTTGGTGGTGAAGAAATAGTCGGCGTCGCCGGCGTCGGGGGTGCGCTCGTCGGTGTTGAACCCGGCGATCATGCCGATGCGCTCGTCGTCGGCGTAGCGCTCAAGCATCTCCTGGCAGAAGGCGAAAAACGACGGTGCCGGCACGTCGTCGTCTTCGAGCACGATGCAGCGGTCTGTCAGTGAGAAGGCCCACTTCTGCGAGATATACTCCGAAGGGTCGCAGCCCTGGTTCTCTTCCTGGAAGAAGCGGTGCACCTCGCAGGGCCAGTCTGTCGCCGCCACGACGTCGCGGCAGGCCATGATGCCCGGCAGGTCGCGCTCGTCGCGGGGCCCGTCCTGGTAGAGGAAGAGGCGGGCGGGGCGGGCGGCCCTGACAGCCTCGAACACTGGGCGGAGCGAGTCGGGGCGGTTGAAGAAGAGGATGAGGACGGGCAGGATTCCGCCGACCGCGACATGGTATCCCTGGTATGGATGGGGGTGATAGTCATTTACGTTGTATTCTGTCTGGCCGCCGCCGCCAGGGAATATACCGGGGATGCGTGGATTTATTATGGGCTGGC
>OIYP01000759.1_pt1 | contig 19437 bp, 16 predicted proteins | sample 1588261 | NCBI WGS metagenome assembly OIYP01 (sample SAMN03283293) | human gut metagenome | biome: human-associated habitat; material: feces | host: Homo sapiens | place: Peru | collected 2012
TCCCACTAAACCCTATAGGTTGCGGATTTGAGGGGTAATATAAAGCCTCGGATACAATGCTTCCATTTTCATCCGAGGCTTCATCAATATATTCTTCTTTCCTGCCCTACTCCTCTGCAAATGCAGCGGCTTCGGCTGCAGCGATGATGTCCTCACGGCTCTGTATCTTAGGCTGTGCGGAAATATCGCTCAAATCAAATTCATCTTCTTCCTGTGAATCGGTTGTCTCGACAGTATTTACCTTCTTGACAGTCCTATCCTCGAAAACCTCTTCCTTGAAGACATTCTCATGTTTCTCCGGTTCTTTAGTTTCCGTATTCTGAGAGATAATGAAGTCATCCTTCACCTCAGTATCAGGAACATTCTCCACAGGTTCCTCTTCCATCTTGGTTCTGTTGGCCTTGGCAGAGAATACAGCATCTATAAACTGCGGTTCCTTGCGCAATCGCTCCAGGGTAAGCTTACAAGCAGCCTGCTGGCTTTCCTTCTTGGAATATCCAGTGCCCTTGTCACCCTCTATGCCTTCTATCGTCACCAGGAAAGTAAACATCGGATTTCCATTACCATCCTTCTTCTGGTCGCATAATACAAACTCAATGTTCACGCGGTTCTTCTGGCTCCATTCGATCAACTTGCTCTTGAAGTTGACCTCCTTATAAGCCACCTTATCAATATTGATCATTTTTGCCAGAATGCGCTGCTTCATGAATTTCATGCAGGCATCATAACCACGGTCCAGATAAACGGCACCAACCAACGCTTCGAAAGCATTTCCTCCCATATAGCTGTTATGAGAAGAACTGTGTCCATTAGATAAAACGAGTTGATTGATTCCCATCTCCTGGGCGAGCTTGTTGAGCGTATCACGCTGCACCAGCTTGCTTCGGGTATTGGTGAGGAATCCCTCTCGCTTGCCAGGAAAGTGCTGATACACGATATCACCCACTACAGCATCCAGTACGGCATCACCCAGAAACTCCAGGCGCTCGTTGTTCACAGGCTTGCCCTTGGAATTGCGGTGCATGATGCTCTTGTGCATCAGCGCCATCTTGTAATAACTGATGTTGTGTGGATAAAAACCTAGGATTTCGTACAAAGAAAAATAAAGCTCTTTATCCTTGCGGAAAGAGAGCTTTATTCTATCTATTAAATTATTCAGCATACTTCTTGAATACTACACAGCAGTTATGACCGCCGAATCCGAAGGTATTGCTCAATGCAGCACGAACCTCACGCTTCTCAGCTTTGTTGAATGTGAAGTTCAGGTTGTAATCGAGCTCTGGATCGTTGTCACCCTCTTCGTGGTTGATAGTAGGAGGAACGATATCGTTCTTCACACTAAGAACACAAGCCATAGCCTCTACTGCACCAGCAGCACCGAGGAGGTGACCAGTCATTGACTTAGTAGAACTGATGTTGAGCTTGTAAGCAGCATCACCGAAGACTGCCTTGATAGCCTTAGCCTCAGATATATCACCTACGTGGGTAGATGTACCGTGAACATTGATGTAGTCAATGTCCTCTGGCTTGAGGTTAGCATCAGCAAGTGCGCGCTCCATCACGAGCTTAGCACCGAGACCTTCTGGATGAGAAGCTGTGATATGATAAGCGTCAGCGCTCTCGCCCTCACCTACCATCTCAGCATAAATCTTCGCACCACGAGCCTTAGCGTGCTCAAGCTCCTCGAGAATCAAGCAGCCAGCACCCTCGCCCATGATAAATCCATCACGGCTTGCGCTGAATGGACGTGAAGCATGCTCAGGGTCATCGTTACGAGTTGACAACGCGTGCATGGCATTGAAACCACCTACGCCGCAAGCGCAGATAGCAGCCTCAGCACCACCACTGACAATGATGTTTGCCTTGCCCAGACGAATCAGGTTGAAGGCATCTGCCAATGCGTTGCTTGAAGAAGCACATGCAGATGTTGTGGTATAGTTTGGTCCGTGGAATCCGAAGTGGATTGAAATCTGACCAGATGCGATATCTGCAATCATCTTAGGGATGAAGAATGGGTTGAACTTAGGACCGTTCTCCTCGTGAGTAGCGAAATACGATACTTCATCCTCGAATGTCTTGATACCACCGATACCTACACCGAATACAACACCAACGTTGTTCAAATCTTCTGTTTCAAGATCAATGTTTGCATCCTTTACACCCTGCATAGCGGCAATCATAGCCAACTGGGTATAACGGTCGAGCTTGCGGGCCTCCTTACGGTCAATCCATTCATTGATGTTCAGGTCCTTTACTTCGCAAGCGAACTTGGTCTTGAAATTAGTTGTATCGAAATGAGTAATAGGGGCAGCACCGCTCTTTCCAGCAAGGAGGTTCTCCCAAGTTTCCTCAGGAGAATTACCAACTGGAGTCACAGCACCAAGACCTGTTACTACAACTCTCTTTAATTCCATTTATAAAATTTTACTTAGCGTTCTCCTCGATGTAAGCGATAGCGTCACCTACAGTAGCAATCTTCTCAGCCTTATCGTCTGGGATAGAGATAGAGAACTCCTTCTCGAACTCCATGATCAACTCTACAGTATCCAAAGAATCTGCACCGAGATCATTTGTGAAGCTTGCCTCTGGCTTAACTTCTGCCTCATCAACACCGAGCTTATCTACGATAATTGCCTTTACTTTGCTTTCAATTTCTGACATAATTGTAACCTTTAAAATGTTTATAATTTAATTTCTAATTAAAAATCTGGGTGCAAAGGAACACTTTTTTTTTGATATAAACAAATATTTTAGCAAAAAAAGTGCTTTTCGGTGCACAAATACCCCCTAGTTGTGCATCTTTTTCGCCTTTTTTCGCTTTTTTGTTGGCTCTTTGAGATTATTTTGTTACTTTTGTACGGTATTAAATCAAATAGTTCAAACCGTATGACATTTACAGAAAACGCTAACAAGATTTTTAATCAGGCGATAGCCGATTATCACATCAAAGACAACATTGATACTCCTATCAATAATCCATTCGAGAAAGGTACCATCGAGAACCGTCTCTACCTCAAGTGCTGGATCGATACCGTTCAGTGGCATTTCGAGGATATCATCCGCGACCCTCAGATCGACCCTGCAGAGGCGCTCGTCTTGAAGCGCAGAATCGATAAGAGCAACCAGGACCGTACTGATCTCGTGGAGCAGATTGATTCTTACTTCCGCGAGGTTTACAAGGATGTAAAGGTGCTGGATGATGCACGCATCAATACCGAAAGTCCAGCATGGGCTGTTGACCGTCTCAGCATCCTTGCCCTCAAGATCTATCATATGAAGGAGCAGGTAGAGCGCCCGGAGGCTTCAGAAGAGCACAAGGCTAAGTGCCAGGCTAAGCTCAACGTACTCCTCGAACAGCAGGTGGATCTTTCTACTGCCATCGACCAGCTCCTGGAGGACATCGAAGCTGGAAGAAAGTACATGAAGGTCTATCGACAGATGAAGATGTACAACGATCCTTCTACCAACCCTGTACTCTACAAGAAGTAAACCCGCATCAATCTGAATAGGAGCAGAGTAGGCTTTGTTTTTTACCATAAAAAGCAAAGCCCACTCTGCTTTACACCTTATTATATATATAAAGAGACTAAAAAAGATGAAGACAGAGCATATTCTCGTTATTAGATTTTCGGCCATGGGTGACGTTGCCATGACTGTACCTGTGATTTATTCATTGGCAAAGCAGTATCCTCACGTAAGAATCACCGTGTTAAGCCGTTCCTTTGCTCGCCCGTTCTTCGAGAATCTTGCCCCTAATGTCGGTTTCATGGAGGCTGACCTCAAGGGGGAATATAAGGGTGTAAAAGGTCTCAATGCACTCTATCGCCGGCTCATCGCCAAACAGTTTACCGCGATAGCCGACCTTCACAGCGTTTTGCGCTCTAGCTATCTGCGCATGCGCTTCAACCTCTCCAACTTCAAGGTGGCTCATATTGACAAGCATCGCAAGGGAAAGCGCAAGCTGGTGGCTTCCTCCGGCAAGGTGATGGAGAAACAGCCATCTTCCTTCCAGAATTACGCCGATGTCTTTGCCAAGTTGGGTTATCCTGTACAGATGGATTTCACTTCTCTCTTCCCGGAAGAAGGAGGAGACCTGAGCCTGCTCCCTGAACAAGTTTTCCAGGTAACTGTTGATAACAGCAAGGATAAATCCATAGTTATCAACAAGGATGCTCATAACCCAGCGGAACCTTGGATAGGTCTGGCTCCATTCGCTGCCCACGAGGGTAAGATTTATTCGGTACAGCAGATGGAGAAGGTAGTAGAGCGCCTGATTCACCATCATCCTCACTGCCGCATCTTCCTTTTCGGAGGCGGACAGACCGAAACTCTGGTGATGGATGCCTGGGAAGAGAAATATCCACAGGTAGTGAATGCATCTGGCAAGCTCCACGGCATTTCCGACGAACTCATCCTGATGAGTCATCTCCGCCTGATGATCAGTATGGACAGCGGCAATATGCATCTGGCATCTTTGGTCAATACCCCAGTGGTAAGTGTCTGGGGAGCCACCCATCCTTACGCCGGTTTCATGGGCTGGCATCAGAGTCCCGACAATGCCGTGCAGCTCGATATGCCTTGCCGCCCATGCAGCATCTATGGCAACAAGCCATGTATGCGTGGCGACTTTGCCTGCATGAAGAACATCTCGCCGGAGCTGATTGTAGAAAAGGTAGAGAACGTTCTGAACAGAAAATAAAGAGAATTTTTTCCTTCATAAAAGAAGAAGAGATGGATAAAGAGATAGAAGAAGCAGATTTTCCGATGACGCAAAAGTCAGGGGAAAACCTGCTTTTTTCATTATCCACAAACCCGTGGAAAAGTATAAGGAAAACCACAGGAATAACTATTTAATAACTTTGTGGATATCCACCGCTCCCATCCCGAAACCCGAGGAATAGGGATATCCACAGGGTTATTAATAAGTTTTTAGAAACTTTTTCGCAGTTTTTGACGGAAAAAAGATATAAACTTATTAACTTTGCACCGAATTGGGGAAATGTTGATAAAAGAGCTAATCCTTTAAAGACCAAGAAAAAGATTTCCAAGCCGAATACGGATAACTCTGCATAAGATATGGATAATGAAAAAAGCAAATTTAGAAGGTGTTTTTTATCCACTTATCCACGACATATCATCATCCTTATAATCTCTTTTTAAAAATAAGAAATAAAAAATATAATATTAATGTTATGGTGAAAAAAGAATGGATTGAGAAAGGTTACGTGGATGAACCGGTTGACGAAACCTTAGACTTGAAAGCTGAAATCAGAAAGCTTTGCAAGGAGAAAGATGCGATTATCCTGGCGCACTACTACACTGTAGGCGAGATTCAGGATATTGCCGACTTTGTGGGTGATTCTCTGGCTTTGGCTCGTAAGGCTGCTGAAACAGAAGCTAAGGTGATGGTGATGTGCGGCGTACATTTCATGGCTGAGACCTGCAAGCTCTTGAGTCCAGACAAGATTGTGCTCTGCCCTGACCTGAATGCCGGCTGCTCGCTTGCCGACAGCTGCAAGGCTGAGGATCTGAAGAAGTATAAGGAAGAGCACCCAGGCTACCAGGTGGTAAGCTATGTGAATACCACCGCTGCCGTGAAGGCTTTGACCGATTGCGTGGTGACCAGTGGCAATGCCAAGAAGGTTATCGACAGTTTCCCACAGGATGCGAAGATTATCTTTGGTCCTGATTACAACCTCGGCAACTATATCAACAGTGTAACAGGCAGAAACATGCTGCTCTGGAACGGTGGCTGCCATGTACACGAGAAATTCTCGGTAGAGGCTATCATCAAGTTGAAGCAGGAGCATCCTGAGGCTGTTGTGATGGCTCATCTGGAGTGCAAGGCACCGGTGCTTGCCGTAGCCGATGTGAAGGGTTCTACCGCCACGATGCTGCATTATGCCCAGGAGCATCCAGAAATCAAGGAGTATATCATCGCCACAGAGGCAGGTATCCTGCATGAGTTGGAGCGCAACTGCCCTGACGTCATCTTCTATCCTGTACCACCAGAGGTAAGTGAGGGTGGAGTAGGTTGCAGCTGCAATGAGTGCGAGTATATGAAGATGAACTCATTGAAGAAAATCTACAATAGCCTGAAGTTCGGCTGGCCTACAGTAGAAGTGGCTCCAGAAATAGCCGAGGATGCCGTGAAGCCTATAGAAAAGATGCTTTCGCTTTCATAGGAAAAAGGTTATAGGCTTATGGGAGATATCTTATAGAATTATAGAAAAAAGGTTATAGGCTTATAGAAAAAAAGGATAAGCCCTAACGATTTTTTATATTCAATGATTTTGAATCTCCGTTCAATAGTTTTGAATGTGCGTTCAATGATTTTGAATGTACGTTCAAAACTATTGAACGGAGATTTTCTTTAATAGTATCAATATTTACCATTAAGGATATTCCTATTTTCCCTTAATGGTGTTTTTATTTACCCTTAAGGATATTTCCATTTTCCCTTAATAGTATGCCTATTTTCCCTTATGGGATTGAGTCGTTATTAAACTACTCATCCATCCACATCCTGAATCCTTCGCCACGAAGGGTATCCAGGTGAATGGAGGCATCCTTGGCGAAATATTTCCTGAGGTTATAAACCACGTTGTTGAGGTTCTCATCCGAACAGCTAATGCCTCTCCATACAGAATCCTTGAGATCCTGACGGGTAACTACTTCTCCTTTATTGATCCATAGAGCCTTGATGGTAGCATATTCCGTGTTACTCAGCGTTTTCTCGTTGTTACCATAAATGCTGAGAATATGGGTTTCTGTATCAAGGGTATAGGCTCCCATATTGATTTTGTGGGAGTTACTGAAGTCGCTATGTTTGGCGTAACGTTTCACCCACAGCAACAGCTTCTCTTTGCTGAACGGCTTCTCCAGATATACCACTGCGCCATTTGTTATAGCCTGTTCCTCAGTTTCCACTCCGCTGTCAGAAGATACGAAGATGATAGGAATGTCTTCGGCGGCGAGTCGGATATCGTTGATTCTCTCAAGACTGTTTTCTTCTCCCACCATCACATCCAGGATAATGATGTTGGGGTTCAGTTTCATGATGAGACTCTCTATGCCAAACAGTGAGTTCTGAAAATAGACCTCATAGTCGGCAGCCTGCAGGATCTTGGTTGCGATGTTGCCAAACAACAGGTCATCATCTACCAGCAATACTTTTATCTTTTCCATTGTCTTGTTATTTTTTCGGTTCTTGTTTCCTATTTCTTTTTCAGGGGAAGAGTAAAGGTAAAGGTGCTGCCCTTACCCGGTTCACTTTCTACCCTGATGGTTCCTCCATGTGCCCTGACGGCATATTTCACCAGAGCAAGTCCGATGCCATATCCGTTCTTATGCTGGGTTCCCGGTATGCGATAGAATTGCTCGAAAATCTTCTTCTGATATTTTCTGTCGATTCCGATACCGTTGTCTTTTACGCTGACGATGGCGAAATGTTCATCAGAACGGATACTTACTTCTATGTCAGCTTCCGCTTCAGAATACTTCACGGCGTTTTCTATCAGGTTGCCCAGAACATTCTCTATCAGATAGCGGTCTGCAGGAATCTCTTCCTTGCTGGTTCTGCAGTCATGGATATGTATGCTGTGTGGCTTGTCTGCATAGTTGCTATCTACCTGTTCCTGTGCCAGTTTTGCCAATTCCATGAGATTTACTGGTTCTTTGTTCAGAGCAAGCTTGTTTTCTCCTGCTTTGGCAGTAATGAGAATCGTCTTGATGGTATTGGCAAGATTCTGAATCTTCTTCTCCGAAGAATGTAGCAACTCCTGGAGCTGCATGTCTTCTATGCTGTCCTTGATGAACCCCAACGTGAGGAGTACGCTTGCCAATGGTGCCTTCAGGTCGTGGATGGTGCCATGAATGCTTACCTCTCGATTTCTCAAAAGGTTTTCCTTATTTCTGATGGCAGTCATCTGGTATCCTACGCAAAAGACGATGATAAGAGCAAGCAGTATGGTAGAGATTAGAGTCTCTATAGAATTTATGATGAAGGAAGATGGAGTCACATCTACCTTTGCCTGTACGAAACGGATAGGTTTGAGTCCGATGGCGATAGGCTTGCTAGTCTGCCAACTTTCAATATCCTTTGTTTGTCCATAACTCTTAATGACCTTTTTATTCTCATCTAATATTAATAAGGTATAGGTAAAGCCCTCATTTAGATTTTTCTTGAATATTTGGGAGAGTTTCTTGAGATTAATAGGATTGCCTTTGGCGGTGAGCCTGTCTTTTGTCAATAATCCCATAGCTTCTGCTTCTGTTTCTGCAATACCTTTGTCTCTTAATTCTTGAATGTTTATCTCGTTAATATTGATGATATCTTCCTTTTTAGGTTTAGCTTTCAGAAAGTCTTCTTCGGACATATCTTTATAGTAAAGTCGTTGTTTACCATCTTTGTGAGGATTGTAATACTTATGTGCTCGGCTTGCGTATTCCTCATCGATAGCAACTTTTAAAACCGAGTTTGTTTTTTCGATTTTGTAGTGCAGATAGTCTTTGTATTGCAGGGATATGTTATATCCTTGCAACAATGTGATGACTATGATGGCCAAAATCGTTATACTATAATACCTTTTCATACCTATGCTTTTTGTTGTTTGATACAATAAAGTTGCAAAAGTACTAATTTATTTTTAAACTCACGCACTTTTCTACATCATTTCTACATCATAATTTGTTGTGTAAAAAATGATGTAAGAAATGATGTAAAAAGTTTGGTTAAATCAGCTGTTTGCAATAACTTTGTAACCTGAAAGTTTGATAATATTTAATGATAAATGTGATTATGGAAGTTTTAAATGAATTTGAAATGGTTCAACTTTTAGGTGGAGGATATTGGGTGCTGGATTCAACCGGTCAATGGATTTACATTGCAGATGAAGAAGAATCAGAAGATGACGATGTCTTCATTGCAAAATAGTGTGTAATTAATATAATGTTTAATCAATTAAATTTTATGAGTATGAAAACAATTTCATTATTGTCTTTAGATTTGTTGCAAAAGCAGGAACTTTCTATTATGGAAGGTGGACAGACTGCTGCTCAAACAGTTTGTGGATGTGTTTGTGTTGGTCCTGTTACAAATAACAAAAATATGGAGACCTTGAACTCTGATATCGATTGTGCAGATTGTGGTGCTTCAAATGCTCATCGTGTTAGTAACTAGTATGTTGTGATAAAGAGAATTAGAATGCGTCAAGGTGTTTTTAGGTACATACTAAGTATTCTCGTGTTTTTGTTGTTCTCAATGAAAACACAGGCTCAAGATGTGTCTGAACATCTTGACTCTATCATAAAATCATTAAAATTAAATGAGGTTGTTGTGAAGGCGAAGAAGATACGCCAATCAGGTGATACGATTTCCTACGCAGCTTCTTCGTATATATCTAAGGATGATAAAGTCTTGGCAGATTTGCTTCGTAAAATGCCAGGTGTAGAGGTGATTGGTAATGGGCAGATTAAGTATAATGGCCAATGGGTGAATGAGTTTTATATTGAAGGGGCCGATATGCTTGGTGACAACTATGGCGAAGCAACGAAGAATTTGGATGCCAAGGCTATTGGCTCTGTGCAGATAATGGAGAATCACCAGAACATTAAACTTTTTCAGGGAACAAAAAGTGGCAATGCGCCTGCTATGAATATAAAACTCAAGCAAACGGCAAAAGGTGCATGGACTGCCATGCTTTCTGTTGCGGTTGGCGGTCAGCCTAAACTGGCGAGGAATATGACTGTTAACTTAATGAACTTCCGCCGCAATAGTCAAAACCTGACATTGCTTAAAACGAATAATGTAGGTGATGATTTACGCAAGGAAATCAATGCCTCGTCTTCGCTGAATTCTGTTTTGGGTGCAGGAATATTGCTACCCGATAAACCTGCTGTTTCTGATTTATATGCCTATAGGAATGATTCATACAGTGCCTCTATCAATCAGCTTTATAAGTTGGATAAGGACAGGACTTTGAGCTTTAATGTAAATTACCTTTATGATCAGGAAAAGCAAAATGCTACCGATGAAAGCCGTTATCTCTTGGATGATGGCACTCGATATGTTATACAGGAGTCTAACCAGGCTTTGGTAGGGCAGCATTTTGTTGGAGGACATGTCGCTTATAAATTGAATAGCTCCAAAAGTTATCTTAAAAACAATTTGTCGGTAAATGCTTCTTTTCCTAAGAATGAAGGCTTGGTGAATGATTTTGTCGCTCAGACTCTCTCTGGTCATAGTTTCTTGTTGAGTAATGTGATGAAGGCAAACTATAAGAAAAAGAATGGTGGAGTCGCAGATTTGGAATGGAAAGCTTCTTTTGTGGATAAGAGAGGGGTGTTGAATATGTCGGAAACGAATATGAGCCAGCTACTAAGACAACGCAACTTCCAAAGTGAAGCTACAGGATCTTTGTTGGCTTTCACGATTCCTCACCTTATGTTTAATTTGAATGGCAAGGTCATGTTTGATTGGCAAAGGGTAAGTGTAGGATTGAATTCTCTGTTGGATACTTCTGGCAGCGAACAGAAAACCTGGTTGTTGGGAGCTTTTGTTAGCCCTAAAATCCTGTTGCATTTTGGAAACAGACTGCAATGGCTGGTTTATGTGCCTGTTGGGGTGAAATATTATCATTCTGCTGATGGCTCTTTGGATTATGATAAGCGTTTCTTTTCTACATGCCCATATTCTAATCTGACATATAAACCTACTGGTCGCTTATCTTTCGACTTGACGACGATATGTGAGGAGTCTATGCCTTCTGTCTTGTCTCAGATGGTTCTGAAACATTTTGTGAATTATCGTACGACAATGTCCAATCCTCATCAGGTAGAGATAGCTCCCAATCGCTCTGTTAAACTGGCGTTTACGTCAAGTTATAAGGATATTATTAAAATGTTGTTTGGTGGTGTTACTCTGTCTTATGTGGATGCTCGAAATGGTAATAGTATGGGGTATCAGGTGGTTGACGATGTTGTCAATTATATCGTCCAGTCGCAATCTACCAAAAATAGAGTTTGGCAGATAGAACAAACGGTGGCGAAGGGATTCTTTCGATGGAATTCCAAGATAAGCGAATCTCTCAGTGTAGGAACGTCCAGGAGTGAATACTATGTAGGTGGAGATTGTCATGATGGCCGGAGTGACTATCTGCAAGCAAAAATCTCGTATGTTGCTTCTGTAAGGAAATGGCTGAACCTGTCAATCTCTAATGATTACTCTGTGTCAAAACCATATACGGATGGAAAGGCAAGTGGGGATGTTTATAGAACTTTCATGAATGCTTCTTCTTTTACGTTTTGGTTGGGTAAGCAATTGAATGTGGTGCCCTCTGTGCAATATTATCATAACAATTACTTCTCATCAGGTCGCAACAATGTGTTCTTGAATACGGTGATGGAGTATTATTGGGGTAATGCAACATTATCGCTGAAATGTACCAATCTTTTAGATAGTCGTACCTTCCATCGTATAATAGACAATGGAATAACACGTTATTCCGGTGAGTATCAATTACGGGGCAGGACAATCCTGTTCGGAATACGAATAAAAATCATATAAAATACTTCAAGATGAAAAATTATAGGAAACTGCTGGTCATGGGCATGATGCTCGTGGGAATGAATGTGAGTGCGCAAGTAAGCGTGACTTATGCTTTGGATTCACCAACTTTTACTTTGGCGCATGAGAGTACGGATAAGTTTGAAACCTTGGATTCTGCTTATCTTAGTGTCACCTATCGTTTCAAATATCGCCAGACGGCAAAGGATGATTCCTTGCGGATGGAAGATCTTATGGATCTACAGCTTGGCAGAAAGTATAATGCTTTCTTCAGTAAAAATCTGCGCGATCTGGATCAGGAGAATACAAAGTCTTTGAAAACAACGATGCGATTTACTCCTATTCCTGAGGAATATGTGGGTTTTGACATATTGTTTAGCCATTCAGATAAGACTTGTCAGGTTACCAATCGAATTCCTTATACCAGTCAGGTGATAGAGTATAGCGAAAAAAAGCCAGATATTAAATGGCGATATCTGCCTGAGGATACAGCAACGGTGATGGGCTATCTTTGTCATGCGGCCGAATGCAAATATGGTGGTAGAACATGGAAAGTATATTATGCCGATAAAATCGCTTTGCCTTATGGTCCATGGATGTTGAATGGAGCAAAGGGACTCATTTTGAAAGCAGTGGATTCTGACCATGATTTTGTGTTTGAGGCTGTCGGGTTAACCCAGAAGTCGCAGCCTGTTATTCGTTATACTTGGAGCAGAAAGACGATGAGTAAAGAAGAATGGCAGAAGTATGCGGCAAATATGTATAAGAATGCAGGTGCATTTGTTCGCAACACGGGAGCACGTATTATCGTGATGGACAATAGTGAAAAAGGTTTTCATCATCTGAATGAAGATTGGGAGCAATATTACAATCCTTTGGAGAAATAACATGGAAATAATAACAATAAGTAAAAATAACAAATATCTTTACGAAGAAGAAACAGGTTTCTTGTCTCTTCTTTGTGGAGATTTGGGTGATAATTTAAAGGAGAATAAGGTTTCTCTAATTGATGAAAAAAAACTAAAATATCTGGAGAAATATGGACTTATTAACAGAAAGCCAATATCTGCAGATAAATTTTGCTATTTGAAGACAGAAGATATTGAAGACGCTGTATTTAATACTCACCAAATAATATTCGAGGTTACAGATAGGTGTAATCTTAAATGTCGTTATTGTGGGTACGGTGATTTTTATAGCAACTATGATGAACGCTTAGGGGAAGATATGTCTTTTGATACATTTAAGACATTGTATGATTATTTTGCTCAATTATGGGCAAAGTCATCTAAACATGGTTCTACCTATCTGCGTATCTCGTTTTACGGCGGTGAACCTTTATGTAATTTTGCTTTAATAGAAGAGGCGGTTAACTATGTGAAGAATCATCCGATAGATAATAAAAAAATAATTTATTCTATGACCACAAATGCAGTCTTGCTAGATAAATATATGGATTTTCTTGTTGAAAATGAATTTGAAATGCTGATTAGTTTGGATGGTAATAGAAACAATGATTCTTATCGAATGTTCAAAACCGGAAAGACTTCTTTTGACAAGGTGGTTGCTAATGTGGATAGATTGTATAGCAAATATCCTTCTTATTTTAAAGACAAGGTGAATTTTAATAGTGTTTTACATGATAGAAATTCAATGCAAGAGGCTGATGATTTCATATATTCCCGATATGGAAAGCATCCGATGACAAATGAATTAAATGTCTTTGGAATTGCAAAAGACAAACGAGAGGTGTTTCTAAAGATGTTTCATTCCAAAATTGGTGAATATGAAAAGCTGGAAAATCAGGATAAGGTGGAAAATGTAAGATTCTCTCCCTATTTACCGCAATATGAAAAATGGTTCTTTGAGTCTCCATTGATAAACTATTCTATGAACCTTAGTGCAGCATTGCAAAATGTGTATATGGATAATAAACAGAAAATAAAAAAACTGCCAACTAAGACTTGTATTCCATTTTCTAGAAAGATATTTGTTACAACAAGTGGAAAGCTCTTTCCTTGTGAACGAATTGGAAATGAGTTTGATTTTGGTACAGTATCAAATGGTTTGGTAACAATAAAGTTTTCTGCAATAGTTGAAGCTTACAATAGATTGTATGATAAATATTTGGATTTATGTTCTGCTTGTATGATAAAGAAATTTTGTTCAGTTTGTATTGTGTCTGATCTTGAAGGATATAAATTCTGCTCGGAAAAGAATAAAGTACGAAGTGGACGTGTTAGAAAAATGGTTTCTTTTTTTGAAGAGAATGCAGAGTTGTATCATGAAATTATGAATGTGATTACTATAGTATAAAATGGAAGGTAATTTTTATTTTTATTTAGAACCATATGTGTATTTGCATGTTGGTGATAAGTCTGTGTTAATGGTGAATCTATTGGATGATAGAACTTTAGTGTTTAGTGATAAGAAGTCTATACAAGTAGCACTAAAATTAGTTTCAGATTCCCATAGAACAGTAAAAATAAAAGAGGAAGACATATCTCTTCCTTTAGTAGTATCTGCTAGGGCGTGCTTTATGGGTGATGTGACTTGTTCTGTATCACAACCCTTTCAGTTCTATCCAGAGATAAATGTGATTCAAGAAGGAAAAGCGTATAGAAAAACGATTTCATATACGAAAACAAATATATATTCTCATATAATGCAATGTACGGTTTTTATAGATTTTTCTCATCAGGATTGTAAAGAGTATATTGATTATTGTATCGGAGAAGATTCAAGCTCAGCTATATTTCACAGTCTTACAGATAAAAGAGTGTCTAGGAAGAATTTGGATAAGTATTTGGAACGTTTGTCTAGTATAAATGTAGCAATGAAAATTTATCTTTGTGGGGGTGGAGTAGAACTGTTGGATAGTTTCTCAATAGAGAAATTCCCCAATTTGGTATTTGTGTATTCGGTACGAACGCTAACAGAAAATCCTCAAATATATAAGCGTCTCGTATTAGATAAGTTGCCTTATATTCTAATGTTGGATTTAGCAGAAGAGGTGACTGCTTTTGATTTGAATTCTCCGCTAGAGTTGTGGGGGAAAATTTCAAGAAAGGAGTCTATCTGTATTTATGAGCAATTGGTGAAACAAGGGAAACGTATTAGACCTTTTATCATAAAGAATAGCCAAAATTTAGATTTGATTAAGGAAACGATGACTTTCACGAAAGAAGAGCTTTTAAATATCAAGAATAAATTTCAAGTTATAAAGTCTAATAATCTTATCAATACGAACTTTTGGGGGCATATTTATGTTTTGCCAGATGGCTCTGTCTCTTATTCTTTGATGGAGGACAAAAAACAATTTACCGATATGAAGCATTTGCAAGAAGATTTTAAAAAGAAGTTCTTTCAAGGGAATTTTTCTTGGACGCAACTAAGAGGATACCCACAGTGCTTAAAATGTGTTTTTCGGTACTTATGTCCTTCACCGAGTTATTTAGAAAATATTCTTCGCAATAATGGGGTCTTAGTATGTCTTTTGAAAACAATGTAGAATGAGAAGTGTAAGACTTGTTCGACAGCATGACAGCATGCAATGCGGTATCACCTGCTTGCAGATGATATGTAGATATTTCGGCAGGGAGTACTCCTTGGACTCTCTGTCGAAGATTTGCTTTGCCACAACGGAAGGTGTCTCCATGCTGGGCATCAACGAGGCTGCAAGAATATTGGGATTTCAAACGGTTTCGGCAAGGGCTACAATAGAGGAACTGAGCGAGACTCCGCTCCCTTGCATCCTTCATTGGAACCAAAACCATTTCGTGGTATTATATAAGGTGAAGAAGGGCAAGAAGTTCTATATCGCAGACCCAGGCAAGGGAAAGACAACTTATAATCTTGAAGAATTCAGACGGCATTGGATAAGCACTCGCTCTAATGACGAGAACAAGGGTATCGCCATGTTTTTCGAAACCACTCCTACCTTCTTCACCTATCAGATGGAAGGAGAAGATAGACAGAAGGAGAAGCGTTCCTTCAAGTTCCTTTTCAGATATTTCAAGAAATACCGCAAGGCATTCTCCTGGATTGTCTTGGGACTGCTTGCGGGCAGTGCCCTGCAGCTGGTGTTGCCGTTCCTTACCCAATCCATCGTGGATATCGGTATCAAGAACCAAGACATTGGATTCATCTGGCTCATTCTCTTAGGCCAGTTGATGCTCACCGTCAGCCGAACAGCAATAGACTTTGCCCGCCGATGGTTCCTGCTCCGCATCTCCATGCGGATCAACATCTCCCTGGTGAGCGATTTCTTCATCAAACTGCTGAAACTGCCGATGTCGTTCTTCGACACCAAACTGATGGGCGACTTGATGCAAAGGATGAGCGACCATAGCCGTGTGAACAACTTCCTCACCCAGCAGACGCTCAACATCACCTTTGCCATGCTTACCTTCGTGGTGTTCTCGGTGGTGCTCTTTATATATAATAAGGTGGTGTTTGCCATCTTCTTGCTTGGCAGCATCCTGTACGGAGGATGGATGGCACTCTTCCTGCGTCGAAGAAAGGTGCTCGATTATGAACTCTTTGAGCAGCAGGCCATCAATAACAACAGGACATACGAGTTCATCACTTCTATGCAGGAAATCAAGTTGCAGGATTGCGAGCAGCGTAAGCGGAAGGAGTGGGAGGAGACACAGGTGAATCTTTTCAGAGTGCAGCAGAAATCTCTAAAACTACAGCAGACCCAGGAGGCAGGAAGTATTTTTATCAATGAGGTGAAGAATATTGTAGTGACGGTGGTTGCCGCTACGGCGGTAATCCAGGGGCACATGACCTTGGGTATGATGCTCGCCGTGCAATATATCATCGGACAGCTCAACTCGCCGGTGGAGCAACTCATGAACTTTTTCTATTCTGTTCAGGATGTGAAAATCAGTCTGGAACGAATCAATGAGATTCATCAGATGGATGATGAGAACGGTAAGGAGGGCTTGCTGACAAGTCTTGAACATCCTGAGAATGGTATCCATATCAGCAACATCATGTTCAAGTATGATCCTCATGCCCTCAGAAAGACGATAGACGGGGTGGATATTCATATTCCTCAAGGCAAGGTGACGGCGATTGTGGGAGCATCGGGCAGCGGAAAGACCACGCTCATCCGATTGATGCTGGGTTACTACCCGGTGCTGGAAGGAAAAATCACCATTGGCGATACCGATATCAACCTGCTTAACAAGAAATGGTGGCGCAGGCAGTGTGGCGTGGTGATGCAGGAGGGTGTCATCTTCTCGGAGAGCATCGGGCGCAACATAGCCGTGGATGATGCAGAGATAGATGAAGACCGTTTGATGAGAGCAGCTGAGATAGCTTGCATCAAGGATTATGTGATGGCCTTGCCGCTGAAGTTCAACACCAAGATAGGGCGTGATGGTGTGGGACTGAGCCAGGGACAGAAGCAGCGCATCCTGATAGCAAGGGCGGTTTATAAGAATCCTGACTATATCTTCCTTGACGAGGCAACCAACTCGCTAGATGCCAACAACGAGCGTAATATCGTGGAAAACCTGGATAAGTTCTATCAAGGCAAGACGGTTGTGATAGTTGCTCATCGCCTGAGTACGGTGAAGAATGCCGACCAAATCGTAGTCCTCAACCAGGGAAAGGTGGTTGAGGTAGGCAACCATGAGTCATTGACCGCTAAGCGAGGGGCATATTATAACCTTGTAAAGAATCAGTTGGAACTGGGAAACTAAAATGCGTTTGATATGGAATAAAAAGAATCAGATAATATAGAGTTGAAACTTCTTGATATCCAATCAAAGTCCAATTTGGAGCGAGTTTGTTTTGTTAACACATAGATAAATCTCTCTTGTAAAATCGCCAGTGAAGCCTTTCTACAGCTTCGTTGGCGATTTCTCAGTATATAATCTTACTCAATCATATTCTTGAGTATCCATTTCCTGAAGAATGGGTCTTCTATTTCATATCTGTCACTTCTGATGATGTAGCCTTTCTTGCTTAAACGCAATAGGGCACTGGTCATCGTGCTGGTAGGTTGGTTCCTGTCTTGTGCAGGATTGTTGCCCTCGCAGATACTGACCATTACATATTTGTCTGTCTTATTGAAATTCAACCATAAACGTTCGTAGTCTAAATCATGAGTTGTTATGATGTCTTCTATGGCGAGTTGGAGTACATCCTCGTTTTTGCCAGCTTCCAGGTTGTTCCAAACTGCGAATGAAAGCTGTTGCGTGTAGTATGGATGGCAACTTGTAAAGGCCAGTATCTCGTCTGCAATTTGAGTAGGCTGCTCTGATACATCTTTCAATCTGTCTGCAATATATGATTTGAAATCTTCGTATGGAATCTTGTTGAGTCTCATCAGCATTCCAAAATGATAGAACGGAGACTTCACACGTTCAAAGATATCTGTCATCATCGATTCCTGGCTGCCCAGAAAGATGTAATTGATGCCTGTCTGTTCCTGCATGATGGAACGGAGCTGCTTATCCATGTTTTTATCGATTTCCAGGATGCTTTGAAACTCGTCAAAGACAACAATCAGTTTGTTTTGAGGTGTAGAAACCTTCTGAATTGTATTTAAAACATCTTCTATTGCAGTTGTTCCATTGTCGGTTGATGGTTGGAATGAAACCGATAGCTCGTCTGTCATCGGGTTCATGTTGATAGAAGGAATGATGCGGAAGTTACGAAGATAGTGCTTCATCTTTTCCAGTTTGAATTGATTGAGCAGTTCCTTCAGAAGCTTTGCCGCAAAATCTTCTTTGCTGAGCACGGCTTGCATATTGAGCCATAGGTATGGTCGTTGGGTTTGGACAACAGCCTTTTTTACGAGACTTGATTTGCCAAAACGTCGTGGTGACATAAGAACAAGGTGGTTCTCGCTCTTGAGAAACTGTACGATGTAGTCCAGTTCTTTCACTCTGTCTGTAAAGTATGGGGCATCAACCAATGAGCCAAATTTAAACGGATTTTCCATAATCGAATTTTTTCGTAACGAAACTTTTCGCAAAGATACGAAAAAATAAAGATGCTTAGAAGATAAACTCCTTTAAATTATTATTGTTTAACATCTTTTAGATTGAGCCGTCAGCGTAAGACTTATCTTGCTCTTTTAAATGAATATCATTAAAAACTGCAGCAAAGATACAAATAATCCCTCAATGAGGGATGAATTTAATCATTTTTATCCCTCATTGAGGGATTTTTGCAAGTATAGTCTTTTCATAAGCCTTGTCGTTTCTATTTTGATGAATTAAATAGTGGCAAAACTAGTTTAATGACGGCTCAATCCCATAAGGGAAAATAGGAATATCCTTTATGGTAAATGTTGATACTATTAAAGAAAATCTCCGTTCAGCGACGTTGAATATAAAAGATCATTAGGGCTTATCCTCTTCAGCGCCATTCCTCTACTCTCCAAAGATCGTTACCTTTATATATAATAGCAATCTTGTGTATAGGCTTGCCGCTCATCAGCTTTGGCAATCTTGCGTCTTGAGTATATTGGTCTAATTGCGCCTTTGCTTCTTCTAAAGCCTTCATGCCTTCTTTATCGGTATCACCTGATTTCAGATACTTCAACTCCAGGAGATAGGCATGGGCAACCTCTGGGAAACGGGTGAGATCAGGAATCATCGTCAAGTCACAATAGCCGCCGTTCAGCTCCATTTCCTGGATGATGTAGTAATAACCACTATGGTTGAGATAAGCGGCAATGAACCCTTGCAGGTTGCGCTCTGCCTGAATGCTGGAGTGGATGCTCGTGCAGTTCTTATAACCCTCGGCAATGTATTCGATGGCTGGCTTGATGTTACCATCTAGAGCCATTACATCGTATCGGTCGGCAAGATGATTATTGTTGATTTTAGCATCCTTGTTGTATTCAT
>OIYP01000763.1_pt1 | contig 19384 bp, 10 predicted proteins | sample 1588261 | NCBI WGS metagenome assembly OIYP01 (sample SAMN03283293) | human gut metagenome | biome: human-associated habitat; material: feces | host: Homo sapiens | place: Peru | collected 2012
AAGCTAATGCTAAAGCTACAAACACTTCAAGCGAGTAGGCTCGCAGGCAGAGGAAGCTAGATAGTAAAAGAGATCTCTAAAAAACTAGAGATCTCTTCGATTTACTTGGTGTAGCCTATCCCAAAGCACGTCAAAAATTAGAAAATATGACGGCGGGAGTTTAGGACTTATGCATCCTTCTTTGGTAATACAAACTTACGAACCAAGCCTTCTTGGTAAGCTGCTAAGTTATCAAGTTCCTGGTTGCTGCTAGCTAAACTTTCAATTTGATGCAAATTATCATCACAAAGGAGAGTTATCTTTTGCATGTTGTCGGAAATAGAGTTAGCTGTTTTACCTTGTTCTTCAGCCGCATCTGCAATCATGATATTCATATCTGAAATCTTAGCAATAGCTACTTTGATTTCTTCAATAGACGCACTAGCATCAGTTGACTTTTCTTTAGTCACTGTCATTTCGTCCAAGCACTTATTAGAATATGACACTGCTTTTCCGACTGATTCTTGGAGCGCGGAAATCATGTTTTTAATTTCATTGGCACTAGAAGCAGTAGTATTAGCTAAGGTACGTACTTCGTCCGCAACCACCGCAAAGCCACGCCCATGTTCGCCCGCACGAGCTGCCTCAATTGCCGCATTCAATGCTAACAAATTAGTGCGATCGGCCACCCCTTTAATCACCCCGATGATCTTGCCAATGTTTTCACTCATCTTGTTGACGTCAACAATAACCGCAGTAGTTTCTGAAATCCGACTAGACAAATTATCTGCAGTCACCACCGTTTCATTCATGATAGCTTGTGAGCGATCAGCAATTTCAACCATTTCATGGACCGCGGTTAAAACATCAGACGCAGATTTAGCAACTTCTTGGGAATTAGCGCTCATTTCATTCATCGCTGAAGCTACCGACATGGTCTCGCCTCGCTGTTCAGTTAAGGCTTGCTTAGAGGCTTCAGATGCTAGCATATTTTTAGAAGATTCAGCCTTTAAACGCCCAGAGGCATCAGCAATCAAGGATAAGGCTTCAGCTACTTTAGAAGACAATTCGTTGATGTGAACTGACAAGGTACCAAATTCATTGCGTTCAGCGATATTTAAAGAACGACTCATATCACCAGAAGCCACTCGCTTCAAGCCTTCAAGGATCGCCTTCATCGGTTTTTTAATGCTACCGCCTAATAAGATCAAAGTAATCATAGCCATTACAATGGCAATAACAACGGCAGTTATCATCACTATATTTGAGCGTGCATATACATCCTTAGATTCAAAAGTAGAATGTTCAATCGCTTTTTTAGAAATGTTTTGGATCCCTGCAATGACCTTTTGAATTTCTAGGATGCTTTCGTAACCCTGGTCAGATTTATTAGCGATTTCTTCTGAAATCTTTACTAAACGAGCATGGCGGGATAGTAAACCTTTTTCATCAGTAATATTAAAACGGAATGTATCGAAGAATTGGCCCATGTTGTTCTTAAGATCAGGCATTTCCACGAACAAATTATTTAACTGTTCTTGATAGAGGTTGAACTTAACTTTTAAAAGTTTAACTTTTTCATCGATAAACTTACTTTCCGTAGCCGCTAAAACCTCATTCGCTAAAGCTTCCACCTGCCCCTGAAAAGTAGCCATATTTAGATATACGTTGCCCACATAATCGTCATCAATGGATTGCTTAACGTTTTCTTCTTCATTATGGAATAAAGTTAACCATGGCATAAAGCTAGAGCGGTCTTTATCAAGCCCTTGCTTAATTTTTAAGTATTCATGGTATTTGGTTGGTAAACTATCAGTAACTTCAATGTAGTGCGCAGAAGAGGTCGCCAATTTAGTGATTTCCGCTAAAATAGCTTCGTTCTTTTTGGAAGTTTCGACAAATTTTTGTAACGCCTGCTTAAAAGAGGAACGAACTTGGTTGTAAGCCTTAATTTCGGCATCAAATCCCTTGAAGTTCCTTTGGCTTAAAACCGTATTCAACCTAAGATTTGATACTAAAAGCTTAATTTCAACTTCATTAACTTCATTTAAAACCGGCATCGTAGAATCAGTAATATAGCTAATGGAAGAATTCATGGAGTTAAAGTTAGAAGCACTAACTCCATAAAGAGCCACGAGGAGTAGAATTAACACCCCAAACCCTACGTATACCCCATTTAAAACAGAGCGTCTAATGAAGCGATAAAGCCCCAATGACAAATAATCCTTCCAACAAGCTTTGTTGGTAGACTTGTTTTGATTCTGCGCTTTGCCCTGTTGTTTATAAGCTGAATTTAAAACTGCACCTTGTGGCGCTTTAGCGTCGTTATTAGCTTGGTCTGAAGCCAAGTTAACCTTGTTTAGAATTAGCTTGATATATTTGTTCATAGGTTTAATTCTTTACTGCTGGAACTCAAAAGCCCAACCTTTTACAGCGTGCTTTTAACTTCTAATCAAACAAAATACAAACTTTGAAGCATCTTTGTTTTTGCCATTTAGTTTTGGGTCATTCATATTTTTAAGTGTTTAGGTTCATTGTTTTAATAAATGTGGACTAAACCTCTTAAAAACATAGCTTTTAATTTCGGTATTAAAGTTTTATGTGTCTAATGACCTAGGCGCTTTCTATATCAATACCTAAAGAGTTAGGACCTAACCATATCAAAACGCTTTAATCAAACTAAAAACTCTAGAATTAAATAAATCGAGGTTTAACCTAAGGTTGCCCAAACAATTTTTAACCAATCCTAAACACTACTTAAACAAATGCAAAAACAAAAACACATCATAAATGTCTTCCTAGCTTGCATCATACTGAAAGATATCAATAAAAAATGTTAAGTACACGGCACATAATGCTTAAAAAAAATTAAAAACGTAATACAGGTCTTGTTCTAACAATGAAGTTTATATATTGTAAGCATCGCTAATTTAACGGCTCAACAAACTCCCGTCCTTCATATACCATAGCTCCTGTGGTCTAATCACACAGGAGTTTTTATAAACAAGTCCTTTTCATCATCACGACGTAAAGCAAAGTCGTTTTCTTTTATCGATATTTCTGAGCAAGCGAGTAAAGCGTCCTTGTCTACTGTTATGCCTTCAATGTCGGAACCTAAGTTGTTATGTGAAGTTGCTTTTGCTAACGGCAATACCATCAAGCTTTCAACTGCAGTTACTCCAGAGAACTTTAAGGTTTTGGTGAGGCTCTTAAAAGCCAATTCTCATTCTAAGCTTAGAATTGAACTTATTAAGGTCACGAGTAATAACCTTAAATTTACGATCAAACATAGCTTCTAGTTGGCGCTGCGCTTCAAGTTTTTGTTTAAATACAAAATAGCTACCACCAATATTTTTTTCATCAAAGAAATCTTTAGTTAAGCGTTTAAACTTAGTCAAGTTATCACTTAATTCTGGGTAATCGGTCGCAACTTTAGAGAGCTTTGCAGAGTAATCATTAATGCTACCTTCAATCTGTTTAGCAATGCCCTGAAGTTCAGTAATATCGTCAGTTGCAAAGAAAGTAGCAAACATGTTTTCTAGAATATCACGAGAGATAGTCATATCTTCAAATGCTACCTGCTGCGCCGGAGTAATACTACCAATTAAAACCTGTTCTTGTTTTTTTAGATCTGAAATAACCCCCATTAACTCTTGGTACCCTTCTTCACTCTTAGCCCGAGATGAAATTAATAGGTTTTGTTCATTAGCGTAACCTTCACTTTCAGTTAAAAGATTACGTACAGAATCCGCCAATTCATTGTCATCAGCTCTAAATGGTGAGGCTTTATATTCTAACATCGAAGCAAGAGCAAAGCTTAGTTCTTCACGGCTGTTCCAAAGTTCATCACGGTTAATTAAAAACATATCTCGATTATCGGTAAAACGAATTTTTATCATAGAAGCGTTGAAGCGGTTTAATTCGCTCTGTACTCTTGAAACTAAATATGCTTCTTGAAGAAAGACCACATTTGATGCGCTTACTGTTGTAATAACATCTTCTCCAGCTTCTGCCGTAAAAATACAACCAGCAACAACAAAAGCCATCCCGGTATTTCGCACTAAAGATGTGAATTTCATGTTTTTAACGAACCCTGTTCTTTTTTTGTCAATTATGATTAGTGATGCATCTAGGCTAAAACCTTAAAGCTTAGATTTCAAAATTAAACCAAGACACTCAACTTTTATTATTTATTATTTTGTCACGTTAGTTATCAATGGTTACAAGCTACTAAATTTAAGCTTACCTTAGAAGCTATGCCCCATAAATTACTAAACCAAGAAATTCTAGCGCACAAAAACTATTTAACCAAAAAAATGGCCTAGCTTAATGTGTGTTTTTTTAAACCGGTAACAATATTTAACATTCATGCTACCATTATTCAACTTTTGCTTACCTTTGCCTTGCGCTCTTATGGCAAGTCTGTCCTTAGTTAATCACCTAGCAAATGTTCCTACCAAGCAATGGGAGCAATTCCTGCTAAAATATAAGAGTAAACACGACCGGTTAGTGTCAAGCAAGTTTCCATCTTAAAAATTCAGAAGAAGGCAAGGTTATCTGTTCAGTACCACTGCCGTTCCACAAAGGATTGTAATCTACAACGATAGTATTTTGAGAAGCTACAACTACTTTGCTTGAAGTCGTGGAAGATTTCGAGGAAGTTAAGTTTGGAATTAAAAGGTGTATTCATAAAACCCTCAACGGTAGAAATAAATGACGAGCTCTATTATCTACTATGTTGAGGAGATTGCGGATTTCACGGATTAGGCGATGGTGAAGTTACCTTGCACCCTCTAGATAATACCCATGCTAGGCACACAACAAAAAGGGAGCTCGAGCTCCCTTTTGAATATCTTAATAATTTGACTACCGACGTAGTTTTTCGTAGCTAGAAACTACTACTAAATTAGCAACCGCCCTTAAGCACAGTTACACTAAATGTGGTAGAATTTGTAGTAGCAATAGGTTCTGCATAATAAACAAGAGCACATGAAGTGTTTTCCGATGTTGCAGTTACTTTATGATTATTAGAGTCAACTGTGTAATCACCAACTTTTGTCAAACCAGCACTTGACTTAGGCGCAAATACTAAAATATTTTTATTGATATCTCCAGTATAAACGCACCAATCGTTTGCTTCAGCATCGCATGGACCAGCAACATTTTTTTGATCATAAGATTCTTCGTTTTGCAAAGCTTCAACTATACCTGCAACATCAGCAGCTGGAATACCATACTTGGTAAATACTTCCTTTGCGCCTGTAGGGCAAGTGGTAATGTTCGTATTGTTTTCAACGCCACAGAACTTATCTAGTTTATCAGTTCCTTTGATAATAGACTTAGCATAAGACATATTTGCTGCGCTCTTAATCGCCCCAGAAAGGCCATTAAGAGCAGAAATACGAGCGTCAGTTTGTAAATCCATGAATTTTGGGGCTGCAATAGCAGCCAAAATACCAAGAATTACGATAACTACAACGAGTTCAATGAGGGTAAAACCATTTCTTTTCATATTTATTTCCTTATCAAGTCATGTTTGTTACATATTGAATGTACACACAGAGATTTAGTGTTTCGTCCTTACAACTTCAATCCAGTGAGTTTTTTTTATACCCACCTCTACTACGTTTAATTTTAGTAAAAGCATAGTTCTTAATATGGCTTTGTTATCACAGTCTAATAAAAATATATTTAAAAAAACAAATATATCTCAAAATTTTGCTTACAAAACTTTTTAATCAATTGACATACTGCCTTTTATGTTTTTGATTCTTTTGAGTTAGCCTGCACCTAACGTAAGCTTTACTCAACTCCACTCAAAAGCAACCTAAAACGGAAGACTAAACTCTAATTTTTCGCTTTGTGTACAGCTTATAAGTTTTTACAACTTTTTAGATGGCGAGATTTAAGTGTATTTAATGGCGAGGTTTGGGCTCACACTACTACCATAATTAGCGCCACCATCTTTTTCTTTTTTTTGTTGGGCTCTTACCTTCTTTTACTTGCTCTTGCCTTGCTTTAGTTTGTTTAATTTTCAAAGCAAGGTCGCATAACCAAAACTTTTCTCTTTGAAGTTTAAAACCAGGTTTTTAATTTCAGTTTTGAAATTTAGCTTTAAAACGTAAGTCTCAAACAACATAGTATTATGTTATCTCGACCTTGCTTTTATAGGGAATTTTCCCTAACACCATTAGCCCCTAAAGACACTAATGATATTAAAAACTAAAGACCAGTAACTTCTTCAAAATAAGCCTGAGGATGAGCGCAAGCTGGGCATACAGTTGGAGCTTCTTCGCCTTCATGAATGTAGCCACAGTTACGGCAACGCCAAATTACCTTACCGTCCTTCTTAAAGACCTTGCCTTGTTCAAGAGTTTCATAAAGAGTCTTATAACGTAATTCATGGCCCTTTTCAGCTGCACAAACAGCATCCCATACAGCAGCGATCTCAGGGAAGCCTTCTTCACGAGCAATTGTAGCAAAAGCTGGATATGCTTCATACCATTCTTCGTGTTCACCAGCAGCAGCTGCTTTTAGGTTTTCCATAGTGGTGCAAATCTTACCAGCAGGGAAAGCCATAGTAATTTCCACATTACCACCTTCAAGGAACTTAAAGAAACGCTTAGCGTGTTCTTTTTCTTGGTCAGCAGTTTCAGTAAAAATAGCACTAATTTGTTCAAGACCTTCTTTCTTAGCTACAGAGGCAAAGAAAGTGTAACGGTTACGAGCTTGAGATTCCCCGGCGAAAGACTTGAGAAGATTAACTTCAGTACGAGTACCTTTTAATGATGCCATAATAATACTCCCTTTTATATTTATAATTGATTTAAACAAATGCAAATATGGCGCTTACGCTACGTGTTCAATTTTGCGTAGCCGTAAATACATCTGCTTAAAACATAACAGTAAGATTATCTCCAAAACCTCATTAAAAACTTTACCTTTTTAGAAGCTTTAACCCAAAACAAGCTCCTTTGAACCCCCTTTAAAGTATTTAACTAAGCTCCTTTCAAAACTAAGTTATTTTTGTTTTTAACGTTTTTGGAGACTAATATCCTCGCATTTCGAATTATAGACAAAGAAATGTGCGTCTTAAAACTTTTGTTGAGATTTTTTCTTTAAAATCGAGACTATTTACACAATATCATGTAACTCAAATAATTTTCAGTAAATTCAATTTATAAAAGGTTAAATTTTGCTCACTTTTAATCCAAGGTCATTCATTTTAAAAACGCTTTTACGAACTTTTACGACCTCTATTCAAGTCCGTTATTGATGACACCTTTAAAATCCTTTACTCTAGGCTTTAGAAGCCACACGCTTAAATAAAATTTCTAGCTTATAAAGATATAGATATAGCTTGCTCCGCACCCTTGGCGTTCTCTATTCTTATCTCGCTATTGCATCTTTATTTTTAGCCCAACCAACCACCGTAAATTAGATACAATCTATCAAATTGATGTAAAAACACTCAAACTGTTGCAATATAAAGCAAATAATACATTTCCTTAAAAAAAACTTGACGCTTTAAAAAAATGAAATATAATGGGCACAAGTTTTTTGAAACACATCGGTGATTAGCGCAGTCCGGTAGCGCATCTGGTTTGGGACCAGAGGGTCGTAGGTTCGAACCCTACATCACCGACCATCTAAATAAAACACTCTGATAAATCAAGTCTCCTTTAAGGAGATTTTTTTTGCTCTGCGCGGATTTTGGACCAAGCTCTTCTTCATTCTTTTTTTTCTTCCTCTTCTTTTTTCTCCTTTCTTCGTTTTGCTCTTCGTTTTTGGCGTCACACTTTCACTTTTCACTTACTTGTTGTTTCACTTACCTATCGTCTTCTTTAAGACATTTGAGTAATTATTTTACACTTTGAAACTGTAGCTTTAAAAAAGCAAAAGGAAGACCCAAAATTCATTACGGGTCTTCCTCAGTTAAATTAAACTAGCCCACTTTAAGAACCTCAAAGCCACGCCTCACGGCAATACACAACCATAAGTGGCAGCAAGTAACTTAAGCTTTCGGTTAGAAACTAAAGTTTTCCCCCTCTTAACGCCTGCATGAACATACTTTCTTCATATTCATGCATCGCTTCAAGCTTATCTATAAGCACCATAAAACTACGGCTAAAAACATCACTAGTACCGGAGTTTACAAGCACCCCACCAATTGATGGAAATACGGTATACGCCCCTTCGATGCTATGGCCAATGCCGTAACCACTAATCCAATCAGCCCCACGGGCATAAATGGCCCAAATCGCTTTAATTGGGTTTTGGAGGTTATGCACGGTACGCACATTCACTGAATTTAAGTATTTTTCAGTTAAAGACTTAATATAGTTTCGTTGTACGCTCTTATCTGAGCTATGTTTAGCATCCATAATAAAATAGTCTGGCAAAACACGGTTAGCCCATTTAATTTTAAAAACAAAATCCGGAGTTAAGTAATAGCTACTACTATTGTAGTATTCGCTCTTTATAACTACGAGATCGTTTTCTGCGGCATTTTTTAACGTATAGATTCGAGGTTCATACCACATTTCTAAGGTTAAACGGTCATTCAATGTCCATTTATAGTAATTAAATGGTGATGACGATGGGCGCACTGTTTGAGCCTTACCCCCAAAACAAAGCTCACTCATATCATGCCATTCACGCGCTTTGCTTGTAAAACCAAGATCCTGCAATGAATGCACAATCTTAGTTAAAACCGTAAATTCATAAAGCTTATCGAGTTTTATAAAGTGGCAGGCAAAGTCATTGAGTTCAACTCGGGACTTACATAGCTTATACCAACTATCGATGGCATTAAAGAACGTTCGATACAAAGGATTACGTGCCGCAAACGGAGTAATTTCCGGTAATACCGGCCGTACATTCCCCCGAATCCCCGTTAGTAACCTAAAGTTACGATACATCCGAAAAAACTTATCTTGTAGTTTTTTAATGCGGCCTTCATGGCGAGCTAAGGTACTTAAGCTGTATTCATGAACAATTTGATGGTAGCTTATGTAATTTGCATAACGCACCAAAGGTAAATCGCCACTAGTAACACTACTGTTATGGATAAACTTAAGCAGATCTGAAAGCTTCGTTTCTACCTGTTCAAAAAAACCGGCAATAACTTGATTTTCATAAAGCTTACCTGAAGCTTTAACTACTTCTTCCGCCGCATAGGCAGCCTTTACAGGTAAACTATCTAAACTAAATTGACGTTCTTCCGGTAAACAATAACCTAAAGCCTCAGGGTTGCTACTAAGCCAGTATATAGCCTCTGGGGAATTAGGCATGCCATTAGGCTTAATCTCTAACGACGGTTCATACCGTCTTCTAATTCTACGGGAAAACTCCACCCAATTACTGCTAAATAATTCCTCCAATTCTTCCGCTCTATCGATAAGCGAAATAAAGGAACTACTTCCGGCATGGCCTTTTAAACAAAGCTCATCAATTTGGTCATAATCCATATCGATGGCATCGAGCAGCCCTCTAATTTCATTAGCACTTTGTCTTGTCGCAAGGACTTCAACAAAGAAGCTACATTCAATGCTCTGCTCGGTCCCAAAACCTGCCACAATTTTTATTTCATGACGTCCAGGAATGCCACGAAACGGTTGCGCCACATGCGGTAGCTGTTCGTTAGTATCCCAGTCTACTGTCCAACCAGGTTCCCCGTCGCTACAAGCGCTATTGTAGACACAATCGTAAACATCCACCCCCACAAACACCTTAGGAGCGGTATTTAACAATTCCGGATTATCAGCTAAAACTAAGCGTATGATAAGTTCAAGCTTATAATCCTCGGGCACTGCTAAGATCGTATCCGTACATTCCCGAAATGGGCATCGTACGCCGTCTTTTACCACGACGTACGAAGTACCAGGACCTTCCCAGCCGCCCGGCACAACATTTAATGTTGCATCCAGCATCAGCAAAAACCTCCGTTCCGTCTATGACTTAATTTAGGAACTGGTAGCTGTTCATACGATCAGCGCCTTCGGCAATGATCTGCTGCAAGAGGCGGGATGAATCTACTAATTCGTACTTAGTAAAAATTTCGTCAAGGCGTTCGAGGCGTTTCCCAAAAGCTTCACCAATCCCACTAATTAATGGCAATATAAACTGTTTTACCGCAAAGTCTAAGGTCAACTGTTCATCGTTATCAAGCATGCTTAAAGCAACATTGACAAAGTTTAAGAATTGGTGATGTTTACGGAAGGAGACTACAATTCGTTGGCCAAAATCTGAATTTTCTGAGCTCAAATGTTCTTCGATTTCAGTTAAAACTTGGTAAACCCCATTAGAAGTGGTAGCGTCACCACTTGCAAAGAGGGTACTCCAATCTTTAGCGCTATAAGTCTGCATAGCTTCTAAGTTTTGTTTTAAGATTCTATTATCTTCACCTTGGCTTGGACGTTCTTCAAACAAAATTACCGCCGCACGGTCCATCATACGTGGAGACATAACGTTGACGGTATCATCGCTATTAACAGTCCCAATAAAGTGCAAGTAGTCAGGCACTTTGAGGTATGGTTTTTCAGGTGAACCGGTAAAGATTAACCCATCTGATTCCCCTGAACCTAAATCCATAAATGAGGAGAAGTAGTGTTCTGGAGATGAAAGATTCATTTCATCAAGTAACACGATTGATGGAGTCACTAAAGAGCTAGACTTTTCAGCATCAAGAGTATTTAGTAATTCCCACAAGCCGGTTGGCGCTGCTTGGAAAATCCCAGCCAAACTATTCCAATACCCCAAAATATCACGTTGAGAGGTCCAACCACGAGCGACAGGCACTGGCAACATACGTTTATTAAGATTTAACGCTTTACCTAAACACTTAACGAACGAAGTTTTACCAGACCCTGGCAAGCCCGCAAAAATAGTAAATTTATTTTGCGCAATAGTTACAACTGCAGCTACGAGCTTTGAGCGATCAATACAGCGCCCCATGCCTCTTAAACTACGGCTTAAATCTTCAATAAAGCGGTTACGAGATTTATTGATGTTATCAATCTTCACGCAACTAACAGGCTGTGAATCAAAACTAAAGCCACTAGTAGCCCCCGTGCGAACAGAAGTGAAAGCTTTGAGCATTGAATGCATGTCTAGGTAACGCGCCGATAGACCAGCGACTTCTGAGCGCAATTCATCACCAAGCTTATCTTTAGTTTTTTGCATGGTTTCAAGCTCTTTACGCATTGCTTCACAATCGCGCATCAACTGTTTATGTTCCGCCATAAGGACGCCGTGTTCTTCTTCAGATACCGTACGAGGTTTTGGCGGTTGGCGGACTTTGCTTTCTTGCGCGCCCACTGTTTTATTGATTTTATTTAAAGTAGTTCTAGCAGCTGTAATCTGACTTTCAAGGGTGGAAAGTTCACTACGCGCCTTCTTTTGTTCAGTCTTAATATCATCAAGCATGTCTTTGCGATATTTAAGCAACATGTCTGATGCATGAGCATCAATATATTCGCAGATAAATCTCTTAGCATCAGACATTTCTTCGAGAGTCCCGAATAATTTACTCCGCTGGCTATCGAAATTGGCTACGTTTTCAATCAACGCTAGCGCTCGGCGACAGCGACGAGGGTTGATTCTTAGATTTTTAATAGATTGTAGGATCGATGAAAAGTGAGACATGCTACTTGAGGAAGAGCGTAGATTACGAAATTCCTTTTGCAAAGCCGGAGCACAGTACCTATCAACGATCTTTTTATTGTCGATATAATCAAGCGTAGTCGATAAATTATTCCAATATTCCAGATCTAACTGCACTAAATAACTGCGGTTTACATCCCCAAACTGCATATGGAAAACATGATCCGCTACTTCATCTTGCTTAAAGTACTTAATTGTAGCGTTATCCTGGTCTTTGGTGACGAAAGAGCCTTTGTCAGCAACAGCTAAAGTATACTTATAGCAATCAAGAGAACCATCGCTCCCTGAAAGGTCCAAGTTAGCTAAAAATGGCCCTACAAAAACTTTCTTTTTAACGATCCGAACTCGAACAGTTCCATCTCCAGGTTCTGCCGTGCCCATTTTTCTTTCTACTTCGCGCGCCACGCTATATTGCAATTGATCATTGCTTTCAATATCTTGGCAAAAGTCTTCAACTGCGTTTCTTAACAAATCATTTACTGGAGGCACGGTGTTTTTACCAGACAAAGCGCCTTGATAGATCTTGTTTAGGAGATAACCACCTAAGAAACGCTTAGTTTCTTCGTTTTCCGCTTCAGAGTCGGAATCTGCCATTTGTTTGGCACGTTCTTCTAAACCTTGATTGAAACGTACGGGAAAAATCTTTAAAGCTTTGGCATAAGCACTTGAAGCTTCTTTTTCATTGTAAAAAACATTTACATAATCAAATTCACGCGAGGTGCAATCAACGCCTTCAAGCATATAGATTTCTGTTGATAACAGCACAAATCTAGTTGAAAGACGTCTTTGCGTGTAAATAAAAGGCGCATTGGCATCTGGCACTTCACAATTTAATATTTCTATAAAGTCATCTACCGGGACGTCTTTAATATTTTCAGAATATACAGTGTAGTTGCATTTTGTATCAGATTTTAAAGACTCGCCCACATTCATCTGGATTAGTTTGTAATCACCGTATTTGCTTTGCACTTGATCAGCGTTAGAGGTCAAAAATACTTGATTTGATTCGCAGAAGAATTCTTTAACATTTACTCTATCGTATGAATATCCTTTGGGGTTGGTGCTATCGGCAAACTTTTCAAAAGCAATATTAACGTATGCACACTCATGGCCGTTACTTTTGCTCGTAAATAATTTCTTATCGAGTATACCTACTACTGTACGATAATTATTACTCATGTTTTAATCCTTCTCTTTTTTGTTTATATATATGTATCTATATGTATTTTTATATAGCGATTACGAAAGTGTATGGCTCAACTTAAGGTTGAAGCTATTACGTTATGCTTTTTAGCGTTTAGATTTATAAACGCTGTGTTATTAACTAGTATTGCAATTGTTAATTTGTAGTAACCAATTGGCAATTAAGTTTGTGCTTGGCCAGGTTAGAATTAAATTGAGTTAACTTAAAGCGATTAGCAAAATTTTACTCATGAAAACTCAAGGAATAAGCTCATAACTAAAATTCACAACCAAGTAGCAAAGCCAAATTGAGGTCGAGCTTAATTAAAAGGTTAAGGTGCAAATCAACATATCGAAGAACACAAATTCTGTTAGTCAAAACAAGAACTTAATTCTAATACTTAGAGATTTTAAACCTAAAATTGAACAATTGATTGAGCTCGGTGTTTTTGGCCACACACAAAACAACACAATCTCATATTATATACCGAAATTAGCTCGTTCTGATAACAGCTTTAAGCTTAAATCGAGAGTTACCGAGCATTATAGAAACTTAGTTTATTGCAAAACCCAAATATCATCCACAACCATATGATCCCCCTCGGTAAATAGCAAGCCTTGGAGCCAATCCTTATTTTTTTACTTTTTTCTTATTGCGTCCGCCCAAAACACATTTTTTTTGAGCGCATCCGAACTTGTACAAAAGATAATGCTTTTGAAGATTTTGCTTACTACGCTTAAAGACGAATGAAAAAAGCTTAAAGGCAAGCCTAAAGACAAACGTAAAGAGAACAACTAAAAAGATAAGCTTTAGGCTAGATTCTCGACCAAAACTTAAAATCAGAGTTACAACTAAAGCAGGTCATACTAGGAAAACCAAAACTCCAATATATTAGTAGCAAATTAGAAGCTAACAAAATAAAGCAAACCACATTTGAGAGCCTAACGCATTTGGTACTCCGAAAACTTAAGCTGACACTTTTTAGATTTTTAGATGTAAGCATGGTCGGCCTAAGTGAATTTGGTGATTTTTAGGTCCAAACTCCTCCAAATATCGGTTTAACCTCAACCTAACATCATCCAAATATGAAACCAATACTGACTTTCATAAGAAAGTTTGGGATATATAAAATAATTATTAATTTTTGCTTAAGGTTTGTGTTATTTATTGATTAATGAACGCAAATTAATCTACAGAAATGTGATCAAATCGAGCGGAATTTGGGTACATCACTTTTTGAGCAAAAATGCAATAAATATTTTTAAATTAATCACACATTTACGTAAATTTTATGACAAGACTTTGAAAAATATGAGATAATTACAACGCGCATACAAGGAAGTATGCCGGCCAGAGTTATGAGACTAACCACTTCCATAACCGAGGTCCCTCAAAGCTAAAACATATTTTTCAACATTTTTATTTTTTAGTGTATTTAGCAGGCAGAAAAGGAGTAACGACCATGGATAGACCAGATTTCTACAATGTAAATCTTGATTTGATTTGCAAACTTTTTGAACGTGATGCAGATGGCTCCTACAAGAACGCCGTTGCGTGCCAGAATTTTATCGAATCCGTTTTAAACGATCTCGAAGAAACTAAGAACCTTAAGAACCCAAAGCTCAAAACTGTTGAATTCACCGGTCTTAGCAAGCTTTCACACAACAAGCCAGCCTCTCAGAACGCTGACTTAATCGACACCAACTTCAATCCTGATGCTTTAGGTGTTTCTGTAGCAAGACAATTCCCATATATTTGGGACCACACCTATGTTTTTGACTTTGTGTGCGATGGTGTTGCTTCACAGCTCTTCATTGTGAATGAAAGCGTTAAGTTCATGACTTGGTGGCACGACATCAGCTTCTTTAGCGATCGTCTCTACCGCGTGCACTGCCAGAAGAACGATGGTAAGAAGCGTTATCTTGCATTCCTTATCACCGATAACATGTTTAGCAACAGCTCTGACAAAGCAGAATTTACTCAGTCTAACCCGTTCCATACTGTAAGTTATTTCAATAACAAGAACGGCGTTAAAGACGAAAACTTTGAAGTTCATTACATCTACACTGTTAATGAATCAGGTCGAGAATACTCTAACCTTGAAAACTGGACTCGTGCTTTGATCGTAAAGCCTGAAGAACAACAGGACAATGTATCAGATATTAGCGAAGCCAAAAAAACAAGAGTAGCTTGAAAATAAATAAAAATAAAATGCTTTCTGACTGCTAGTGGTTTTTAAAGCCCGCCCTTTTTGAGGCGGGCTTTATCGTTAATAAAAACAAATACTTACCTCAAATAAGACCACACCTATCTATTATCGCCCCATAAGCGCCACAAGCTCCATAAACGCCATTATCACGCCCTAAGTGACTTAAGACCAAATTATAGACACCATCGCGTAAAACCTTATTTTAAGCATCAAACCACTTGCTATACCCAATAAGCTCTTGCTGAAGCGTTTAACCTCTATTTTTTGCTCCTAGCGCTCTTTTGCTCTTTAATAGATGCCATTGTAATAGAGTCCATATAATTGGTGGAAATTTAAAAATTGGGCCACGCCCCAGTAAACCTTGCAAAATATTTAATGCAAACATTCATATTTACATAAGGAAAGGAAAATAGCCCAGAGGCTAATCTTCCACTAGAACTAGACAAAGTTAAAGATCTATTATTTTGTCAAGGAGATACGGAAAGTAGCACAGCTGTTAAACGCAGTGTTAGCTAAGATTCTAAAGGCGGAAGCAATCAAAGAGATTATCGCCTCTCTTATAAGAGAAGCTATAATCTCACCACTTAGAGAAATGGGTATAGAACCCATGAGTGCACCACTAGACTTGGTATTTTTAAGTTGCCCATTCCTAAGCTTCGTGACGGTACTTTATCTGATAAACATAGAATTCATTTAAGGCTGCCACTAAGAGATATGTTAAACGCTCCATCCGAGGAAGAAGCAAAGAGGCGCAAGGATCTTATTGTTAAAAATCATCCTGGGAAGCCATTCCCCAAGCCATGAATTGCTTGGAGAATGGGTTTCATGAGGCGGGTGTGGTTTATGGGTTAACCTGCACATCAAAAATCAAGATGCGTACCTCTAGCATTATAGAGCGCCTAAATGAAGAAATAAGGCGCAACGAAAGAGTTATTAGCATATACCCCAATGAAGAAAGCATAGAGCGCTTGAACGGAGCTTTACAAAAGGAAATCAATGATGATTGGATATCTAGAAAATATATCAACATGGATTTATAACGACAAATAACGGTGGTTTCAATATTTTACAAGAAACCTTAATTACACCAATAATATGGACTTGACTTTGACTTTTACAAAAAGGGATTAGTTTGAGGCTTTTAAACCAAACGCCTTTACCGCAGCCTAAATTTCCTTGTACGAACACATCCTAAAATTTTTTAGCTCAAACTTATTACAGCAACCACGCCATTTTATTACAAAAAGGCCAAATCGCCAATTTTACGCATTCAAAGCACCACGAAAGGGGAAATACCACGATTATATAAAACACCAAAAATTGAGCGTTTTTAGATATTAATGAAAAACCTGCCCAAAGCACAAACAACTTAAATTAAAATTGCCTTTACATCGTTTTCTAAGCCTCGTTGCCCCAGAAGAACTATAGCTTCAAAGCCAAGCATAAAAACAACTATCAATTTATCATTAGGCGTTTTCAAATAACGTACATGAAAGCCACTTACATTTGTAAATAACGGCCATTTTTAAATTTATCTTATCTGATTAATACTGCGTATAAGCTCGTGATTAATGATTTTTTGACCGTTTTTTACTCCAAGGAGACACACCCCATGTAAACACGCCAAACACTTTATAAATAAAGGCTTTTAAACTATGAACACGCCATTAATCATGCTTTTATCTATTTTTATTCTTTTTGAATAAGAATTCAATTTTATTTAAATAAAATCTTTAATTTAATTGAAACAAAAGTACAGTTTATAAATTCTTATTCAATTTTTTAAAATACGATTTTGAATAAGAAATAAATTTCCTTATTCAAGTTTAAATAAGAAGCATGCCATAAACGGCTCTGCTTATTTAAATATAAGTGTGACTTTTTCGATTAATGAGAGCTGGATTTATTTTTCCTTTAGGGGATTTGTCGCCCCACATGAGAGGTCTAAACTCCTCTATTACACTCGCAGATCCTAGTGTAAATATATGTGTAAATTACCGTGTAATTACAATTTTATATATAAATAACACTGGATTACTCTAGGTGCTGCACCCTACTAAAGCCCCTATACTTTGCTCCCCTCAAACCACATAAACACTTACCATCTCTTCGTGCTGTCTATAGACATATCCTTTGTCTTGGGCCTTGATACCACCCAACTCTCTCTGCTGCTTTTCGTATATCCTAAGTCCCTTCTAAAACGCGTCAGGATAGGTTTATAGCACTCCTACCACCTTTTCCCCACCAAGAGCACCTTACTCTCATTACCCTTCATCTAGAAGCTCCTGGAGCTCTTTATCATTTCATTTATTAAGCTTGAATTCCCCTAAACAAAAAGGCCGAAACTATAGAGTTTCGACCTCAAAAAAAAGCCCCTCAAAGAGGGGCGTAAAGCAACTTAGCCTAAGCTATATTGAGAGTTTGTATAAGTTCTTTATTAAGGCAACGCATTGGAATGGTTCGGCTGTTACTTACTCTAATAATAGAGCCTACGTTTAAATAGCCTCCAACATTGTCAAGCCTTACCTGCTCATTAGAAATAAGCATGGCGTAACAATCCTTTTCGTTTGCATCAATAATTAAAAATGTAGCTTCCTGATTATGACCATTTACTTGATGAGTAGTCACCAAAGTTACTACTTCGCCTTGACTTGGTCTTGCTTTTATATCAGGACACTTGAAATACCTGTCACTTAACGGGCTTTCTTTATGAAAACGGCTGATGGCGGTAGCATTTAAAGCCATTAAATACTTTAATTTCTCATCCATGTTAAAGTCAGACAAGCAATACAAGTAGTTTTCAAATGCTTCAACGTCATCTTTCGAAAATCCAATCTTCCCTTCTATTTCGGTAATCCCCACGCAGTCTTTGCTGCCATACCAACTAGGACCAGAAAAGAAAGAAGCATCCTCAGTCCCACGCACACGTGCTACAAAGTAAATTTTAAGCAAGTCATTTTGCCGGTCGTAACCCCAAAGCCAACGTTCAGGATTGACTAATTCCATTACATTTTCCATTACGTTTGCCTTATGTCGAAATTACAAAACACCAAAATCGCTTGTTCAGTTTTTAAAATCTACTTAATTGTTAAAAATCGAGAATTAAGAATGACTGAAAATAAACGAAACATGTGCAGAGTTTAATTTGTAAATTTTAAATAAGCAACAAGGATTAATAAAATTATTTAAATTAACTTTCAATTCATGATTTATGTCACTTATTACATGTAGTTTTAATTAACTATTTCGAATTTATTATAAAAACAACTTAATTATCGACCGCTTGCATTAATCTACACTATTAAATAGTTTTTGATTAATTAGCTCTTTCCCCAAACTATATTCCTTTAAGCTGACATGCCTTTACCTGCGCTCTTTTTTAGGTTTGAGGAAGCCCAAATCCCCTAGTTATCTCCTTTTCGCATCTTTTTTAAGTTTAAGGCTAAAAGCCACTTCAAATCCGCCTTAATTCCCTACTGTAAGGCCTAGTTCTTTACCATAAAGCGCGCCTCAATTTTTCCTAAAATTAAATTTTGCTGGCTTTTTAGAAGCCAAAACAGCAAAACCATCTACCGCAAATAATGCTAAATTTTACGTAACTTACCCTAAAAAATTCTGTTACCTTTCATGGATTGATTTTTAAAACCGCCCTTTCCCGCTTTCCTTTAGGAGCACGTTCATCCTAAAAACACGAACCTAAAATTTCGCAAACCAATTTCTCCTGTACGAACATGTACGAATATTTCCAAATTTTTTAATCGTTTTTATTTCCCATGATTTACGCCCTTTGTTGTTTTGCCGGGAAACATTTTTGAGGGCCTTATTCTTCGTTTTACCGTTTCGACCAGATTTCTTGCCCTGCTTTATCCTCGTTTACTTGCACTCATTTTTAGTAACCAACTAAACTTTTTAACTAGACGCAAAGGCCAAATCTGGTAACCAATAAAGCTCAAACAAAGCTCAAATTAACTTAACACGAAACACATTTTGTTTTACGTTTGGACTTTATCTAGGCATCGCCACGCGTATCTTGAGTATATCTATAGGTAAAGTATAATCTACTAACTAAAGTGGAAATTTTAAGCCATTTTAGTATGATGCTAGCGATTTAAGGCACAATTCATAAAACACATAAAACACTTAATGAATAAGCCATCAAAGCCGTAAACAAATGCTAAAATGGATATTCTTGTGCGAGGAAACCGCAGTTCCGGAAAATCGGGAACCGATAGTCCGGAACATTAGAAACCACCTAATGCTAGTTTACTCGCGTAAGCTTTTATCCAAACCGTACACCTCACGCATTGATACATCTTTTGATGGGTCAATGCTTTGGATGTTAATCATAT
>OIYP01000777.1_pt1 | contig 19273 bp, 18 predicted proteins | sample 1588261 | NCBI WGS metagenome assembly OIYP01 (sample SAMN03283293) | human gut metagenome | biome: human-associated habitat; material: feces | host: Homo sapiens | place: Peru | collected 2012
TTTGTTGCTCAGGTACTTAAAAAGTTTAAGTTATAATAGTGTTGCGGAATTAAGGATTCTGATTTAAAACCTTCCCTTTAAAAAGTTTTGGATAACTTGCCTTGACCTTCTCGTCGAGCTTGCGCAAAGCTGCCGGAGTAGTTCTTTCGGCCTTCTGTAACACTGATACAGGAACACGACCACGCAAGCCTGATTCAAGCTTCTGCGCGTTAGTTTGCATTGGCAATAACAGCATCGCCGCTGTAGCTCCTGTGATGATGAAATTAAGTTTATTATTCATAAGCAAAAAACATGATTTGGTGAATAATATGCGGTATTTTCTCTTTTATGTTTGCAAATATATAGATAAAACCAATATGTTGATAATAAATCGAAATATTCTTATTAAAATTAGTTCTTTATGTTTATAAAATAACAAAATGTTATTCCAAAAAGACGGTTATACCTTATTTATATAACAGAAAAGAAAGAAAAGTTAGTGAAAAGTCTATAAAACGGAAGCTTATTAAATAGTTTTGGCAACAAATTGTAAATGTACACTATTGGCCTTGATTTGCTTTCTGTAAACTGTGTGTTTGTCGTTTTTTCAGCAAGCGAACTGCCTCTCCCCCTTTAGGGAAGACGGGAGAGAGGTAAAATAAATGCCACAAACGTCTTTCTTTGCGGATGTGGCATCTATTATTCTTGAAGTTATCAAGGTTATTAAGAGCGTTTATCTGATGATAACTTTTTCGTCGTCCTTTGATGTATTATGTCGTCCAATACACTATAAGCCTTAAAGTCTTTCAAAGACTATGCTGTATGACCGTTATTCGCTGATGATGAACCCTGCTTTCTTCAGGTCATCCCAGAAGTTTGGATAAGACTTTGAGACCACTTGCGGGTTGTTGATCTTTATGCTTCCGAGAGTCATTGCCGCAGGTGCGAAAGCCAATGCCATGCGGTGGTCTTCGTAGGTGTCGATGGCGATGTCGGCATCTGGCTCACAGCGTTCGCCGTTCCAGGATAGTTCTGTGCCGTCGCCATCGTCTATTATATATCCGAGTTTCTTCATCTCCGTCTTCAATGCAGCGATACGGTCGGTTTCCTTGATGTGCAGTGTGGCGAGTCCTGTGAAATGGAACGGCACTCCCATCATTGCGCAGGTCACTACGAATGTCTGTGCCAGGTCGGGCTGGTTCTTGAAGTCGTAGTCGAGGCGTGCCGACACAAGTCCGGTCTTGCGTAGTGTCACAGTTGTCGGCACGTTGCGTGTCCTGCTGCTGAACGAAGTCTTTATACCCAGCATGCTGAAGAGGTATTTCACCACGGAGTCGCCCTGCAGCGAACCGTCCATCAGTCCGTTGAGTTTTATCTCCGCCTCGTTGTCTTTTGAGAGGGCGAGAATCTCATACCAGTATGACGCTGCGCTCCAGTCGCTCTCGATGTAATAATCCTGTGCGGTGTATGGTTGAGGCTTCACTTCTATAGTGTCGTTGTCTGTCCATTCTGCATTCGCTCCGAAGTTGCGCATTGTGCAGAGAGTCAGGTCGATGTATGGTCTGGAGATGATGTCTCCGGTGAGATGCAGTGTCAGTCCCTTCTCCATTCCCGGTGCAATCATGAGCAGTGCTGAGATGAACTGCGAGCTTACGTCGCCCTGCACTTCCAGCGAACCTCCCTGCAGCTGTCTTCCCCTGATGCGTAATGGCGGGAATCCCTCGTTCTCCTCGTATGCCACGTCGGCCCCGAGCCTTAGCAGTGCGTCAGCCAGGATGTTGATTGGGCGGTGTCTCATACGCTCCGTTCCCGTTATAGTGTGCTCTCCAGGTGTCACGGCAAGATAAGCTGTCAGAAATCTCATTGCCGTGCCGCCCGCCTTGATGTCGATGGTTTCGGGCATGTCTCTCAGTGCGTTGATCATTACCTCTGTATCGTCGCAGTCTGAGAGATGTTCCGGCATTGTCTTTCTTCCCGAGAGGGCATATATGATGAGCGCCCTGTTGCTGATGCTCTTCGATGCCGGCAGATTTATTTCCGTCTCGAGCTGTTGTGGTGCCGTTATTCTATATGTCATGTCTTTATCTTTTTAAATTGGTTTCGCTATGTGGCGTTTTTCTTGCCGTTTCGTGTCAATAAGCCGCATTGTCGCCTTCGATGATGTTTCTCACCGTGCGATACATTATATATAAGTCGAGACCTATCGACCAATGCTCTATATACCAGATGTCGCCTTCCACTCTGCCCTCCATCTGTGACAGTTGCTTCGTTTCGCCTCTGAATCCGGTCACTTGGCTCCATCCCGTTATTCCTGGTTTCACGAAGTGGCGTATCATGTATTTGTCGATTAGCTTTGAGTATTCCTCAGTGTGCTTGAGCATATGTGGGCGCGGTCCCACCACGCTCATATCCCCCTTCAGCACATTCCAGAACTGCGGCATCTCGTCGATGTTCGTCTTTCTCATTATGTCGCCCCATCTCGTCTTTCTCGGGTCGTCTTTCGTAGCCTGCAGTTTGTCGGCATCAGCGTTCACCTTCATGCTGCGGAATTTGTAGCAGTAGAACTCCTTGCCGTTCAGTCCGTTTCTTTTCTGCTTGAAGAAAATCGGTCCCGGCATTGTCAGTTTCGTTATTATTGCCACGATAATGAAAATGATAGGGAACAGCGTCACCAGGAACACTCCCGACACCACGATGTCGAAGGCACGCTTCAGCGCACGGTTTTCGGGGTGGGAGAGAGGCTCACGGTAGAGACTCAAGTATGGCACGTTGCCGAGCATGTTGAAATAAACCCTGTGGTGGAGGTAGTTCGTCACGTTCGGCACGTTGTAGAAGTGTATGAAATTCTTTTCGCAGAAGTGAATGATAGGCAGGATTTCGTCGGCACGGCTTGATGGCAGACAGCAGAACAGCTCATGTATTGAATGGTTACCCTTGAGATAGTCTATCACTTCGCTCGTCTTGCCCAGGAATTTGCATTCTTTGGGGAAGTTCTGGTTAGGCTGGTCATCGAAATATCCTACCACTTGGTATCCCAAAGATGATATTGCGAGCATCTCTTTGTATAGCGAGATGTTGTTCTCCTTGCTGCCGATGAACACCACCCGGTTGATTGATTTGCCTCGTCTTCTGTAGCTTATCACCGCCCATCTCACGAAAATGCGGTATGCCGACACCATGAATATCAGCGAGAAGAGGAAGAGCGGTAGGATTTTGTAGCTCATGTGGTTGAAATGGCCGAGCCTGAGCAGCGGCACAGACAGAACCACGAAGAGCAGCACGTTTCTTGTCACGAGTGTCACTATCTGAAATCTCTTCACGTTGCGTGTGTATAATATCACTCCGCCGTTGAGTATACAGGCGCAGTAGATCACTCCGATGAGTATCGACGTGTGTAGCTGCGTGTCGTCCAACGGCGTGCCTATCACGGTGTTGAAGAGCCAGTATGTCAGCATGGCGATGATGAAGTCGCCAAGGATGGTGGCAGCTACTACGAGACCGTTGCTGTGCATATTGTTCAGCTTCTGTCTCATCCATGTTCCGCCCATATTTACTTGTACCCATTCCATATGCGTAGTTCAAAACTTGTTTTTTATTAGAGAGCTTTGCTCTTTTTATCTTAAGTCGGTATAGTCTGATAGAAAGGATGTTTCTTTTTCTCATGGCATCTCTTTCTCGTCTTTGTCAGGGGCAATGCAGGTTTTGACATGCATTGTCCCCTGATTGTCGGCGAGTCGGGATTGTCTCTCCCCAGTCGTCATTTAGTCTTTTCCCCTTCCCTTTTTTCAGAGTTGTTGCGCCATTGTTGTCGCAGACTCGCGAGCGTGTGTCAGCTGATTCCTTCCTTATACCATTTGAACAGCTTCTCCACTCCGTCTTCTATCTCCACCTTGTGGGTCCATCCCAGACTGTGCAGCTTGCTTACGTCTATGAGTTTGCGTGGTGTGCCGTCCGGCTTGCTTGCGTCGAATTCCACTGTTCCTTCGAATCCTACTGCCTTTACAACAAGCTCAGACAATTCCTTGATTGTCAGTTCCTTGCCTGTGCCAACGTTGATATGGCAGTTTCTTATTTCGCCGAGCTGTGGTATCGCACCTCCTCGTCCCTCGCTGTTGTTGCGGTCAACTGTTCCGTCAACTTTTGCTCCATAGAACACCGAACTGTATTTCTCTATGCCTATGATGTCTTTGAAGTCCACGTTGAGCAGCACGTGTACGCTGGCGTCAGCCATGTCTTCGCTCCACAGGAATTCGCGCAGCGGCTTGCCTGTTCCCCAAAGCACCACTTTGTTGTCGTATATCCCGTAGTATTCCAGAGCCTTGAGTATGCGGTCCTTCGGGTTCTTTCCGTCCACGTTCCCTTCGCCGATAGTCTGGCGCAGCTTGTCGTCGGGGTTGATCGGCCGTTTGTCCATGTCCTTCTCGATCATGTCCCATGCTCCGTCGTGGATGAGTTTTGCCAGATATATCTTGCGCATCATCGCAGGCATCACGTGGCTGTTCTCCAGATGGAAGTTGTCGTTCGGTCCATATAGGTTCGTCGGCATCACGGCGATATAGTTTGTGCCATACTGCAGGTTGTAGCTCTCACACATTTTCAGTCCGGCAATCTTTGCTATTGCATATTCCTCGTTGGTGTATTCCAGTGGTGATGTGAGCAGTGCGTCCTCCTTCATCGGTTGTGGCGCATCCTTCGGATAGATGCAAGTTGAACCGAGGAAGAGCAGTTTCTTCACCCCGTGCGAATATGCGTTGCTTATCACGTTGCACTGCATCTTCATGTTCTGCATGATGAAGTCGGCGCGGTATAGCGAGTTCGCCATTATTCCGCCCACGAAGGCTGCTGCGAGCACCACAGCGTCCGGCTTCTCCTCGTCGAAGAATTTCTCCACTGCGTATTGGTCTGTGAGGTCCAGCTCTTTGTGTGAACGTCCCACCAGGTTTTCGTATCCCCTTGCCTTAAGATTGTTCCATATCGCCGACCCCACGAGTCCGTGGTGACCGGCGATGTAGATTTTGCTGCTTTTGTCTAATGACATGTTTTATTAGTGTTTTGTATTCCTATATCGGTGTCGTTATTTCACGATACCCTTCTCAAGATATTCGGCGAGGTTTGTCTTCACCTTCTCTCCGGCGCGTTCCACTGCCACCTTTGCCATGTCGGCGTCAACCATTATTTTGACGAGCTTCTCAAACGATGTCTTGCCCGGGTCCCATCCCAACTTTGCCTTTGCCTTGGTGGGGTCTCCCCAAAGATTCACCACGTCGGTAGGGCGGTAGAAGTCCTTTGACACCTCGATGATTACCTTGCCCGTCTTCTTGTCGATACCCTTCTCGTTTTCGCCTTCGCCCTTGAATTCCAGTTCTATGCCGACATGCTTGAATGCCAGATAGCAGAAGTCACGCACTGAGTGCTGCACTCCGGTAGCGATGACGAAGTCATCCGGTTTGTCGTGCTGCAGGATGAGCCACATACACTCCACGTAGTCCTTGGCGTATCCCCAGTCGCGCAGCGAAGAAAGGTTGCCCAGGTAAAGCTTTTCCTGTTTTCCCTGTGCGATGCGTGCTGCCGCGAGTGTTATCTTGCGTGTCACGAACGTCTCGCCTCTGCGCTCGCTCTCATGGTTGAAGAGGATTCCCGAGCAGCAGAACATATTGTAAGCCTCGCGGTATTCCTTCACAATCCAGTATCCGTAGAGCTTTGCCACGGCGTATGGGCTATATGGATGGAACGGAGTGTTTTCGTTCTGTGGCACTTCCTCCACCTTTCCGTATAGCTCCGATGTCGATGCCTGATATATTCGGCATGTGTCGGCAAGTCCGCACTGGCGCACAGCCTCGAGCACTCTGAGCACTCCGGTTGCGTCAACGTCGGCTGTGAACTCCGGTGAGTCGAAGCTCACCTGCACGTGGCTCTGTGCCGCGAGGTTGTATATCTCTGTGGGTCGCACCTTGCTCACCACCTGTATGAGACTCATGGAATCTCCCATATCGGCATAATGCAGATGGAAGTGTGGCTGTCCCTCGAGATGGGCGATGCGCTCACGGAAGTCAACCGATGAACGGCGTATCGTACCGTGTACTTCATATCCTTTACCGAGCAGGAATTCTGCCAAAAACGAGCCGTCCTGGCCCGTGATGCCTGTAATAAGAGCTATATTCTTCATAAATAAATGTTTGTTCTGTTGTGTCCTTTTTTATGTTGAAAATCCGCTATTATAGCGTTATAATAGCGTATCCAGCTCGCAAAGTTACAAATCTAAATTAAGATGTGCAACTTATTTTGTGGTTTAAATGCCATTATTATATAATATGTTGAAATTCTTGCCTGATTTCTCTTTTCTTGGGATGATTCCTGTTTTTTTTATCTGATAATTGTCTTTGATGCGTGTGTGAAATTAGAGCGTAGCTTCGTACCTTTTCTTTCAAGCAGGTGAAAGGTGTCTTCTGAAAAGTCAAAATCCAAGCAAGTCCCAATGGCCGATTCGGGCTTTATACACTTGTCCCGGATTGGGTAAGGAAGGGACAAAGTGAAATCAAACCGCTTTTGTTTTGCATTGCTCTTGAATTTGCATTACCTTTGTCCGCAAAAAACAAGAAGAAATGAAAAAGATAATTTGCTTTGCCTTGGCGCTGGCGCTGTTTTCGGCATGTGCTGACAATGGCAAGGAAGATGCCCGGCGCATTCTCACAGAAGCCCAGGGACAATATGACAAAGGGAACTACAAAGAGTCGTTGCGGCTTGTTGACTCCCTCCGCCGCTATCATCCCGAAGCAGTGGAAGAGAGGCGTCAGGCGCTGACACTCTATCAGGACGCATCCGAAAAACTCGCACAGTCGGAAATAGCTCGTCTCGATATGCAACTGCAGGCTGCACAGTGCCGCCTCGACAGTATGGCTGCAGTGGTGGATTCTCATTCCGGAAGCAACGGCGATGCAGCCCTCGACAAGCTCGCCAGACTGCGCCAGCAGAGAGACTCCCTTCAGGTGGCGTTCGACACCCAGTGTGCCATGGTCAGACTGATAAGAGAGAAACGCAAGGGATAGTCTGTATGCGGAAAGGAAAAAGGGGAGAAAATGCTGTGGCAATGACAAGTGGAGATTGCTTATAGTCGCTCAAATCACCGATTTGGGTTAAAAAACTTTCCAAATCACTTGATTGTCAATATTAATGTGTAACTTTGCCCCAATATTGACTCCTGGTAAGTCATTTAAAAATAAAATAAGACCCATAAACAGAGCATCATACAATGGCTAAGGAAAACCCAGAAACGGAAAAGCAGTTCAAGGAAACACTCGAAGGCTGTCGCACGCTCTTTGCGAAGAAGCTACACGACTACAATGCGTCATGGCGAATGCTCCGACCATCGTCGCTCACCGACCAGCTCCTCATCAAGGCGCGCCGCATACGCAGCATCGAGGTGAAAGGCAAGGCTATGGTTGAAGACGACATACGCTCGGAATTCGTGGCGCTGATAAACTATGGCATCGTAGGACTGATACAGCTCGAGAAAGGATTTGCCGACAGCGTGGACATCACCAACGATGAGGCCCTGGCGCTATACGACAAATATGCCTCTGAGGCCCTGCAGCTCATGCTCCGCAAGAACCACGACTACGACGAGGCGTGGCGCATGATGCGCGTGAGCAGCTATACCGATTTCATCCTGACAAAGATAGAACGAGTGAAAGAGATAGAGAACCTTGGCGGAGGAACCCTCGTTTCTGAAGGAATCGACGCCAACTATATGGACATCATAAACTACTCCGTGTTCGGAGTGATAAAACTGACATACGGGGAGTGACAAAGAGGCTGATGAACAAGGAGACGATAAAAGATATCGGAGTCAACGTGTGCCGCTTCGTGGTGGCACTGACATTCGTGTTCTCAGGCTACGTGAAGGCGGTAGACCCCATCGGAACGCAATATAAGCTGAACGACTATCTTGCCGCCGTGAATCTCGAAGGGGCCGTTCCCGACTATCTCACGCTCAGCGCCTCGGTGCTACTGGCTGCCGTGGAACTGTCGCTTGGAATCCTCCTGCTCTTTGCCATCCGCCGCAGGCTCGTGTCCAAGCTGATACTCGCCTTCATGACGGTGATGACCGCCATAACGGTATGGATAGCTATAGCCGATCCCGTGAAAGACTGCGGATGTTTCGGCGATGCATTGAAACTCACCAACGGTGAGACGCTCTTCAAGAACATCGTGCTGCTCGCCGCCTCCATCGTCGTGTGTAAATGGCCGTGCGCCATGGTGAGGTTCATAGGCAAGGCAAACCAGTGGATAGCCATCAACTATACCATACTGTATAGTATAGCCACAAGTACATATTGCCTGTATGCACTGCCGGTATTCGACTTCCGTCCATACCACATCGGTGCCGACATACGCAAGGGGATGGAAATACCGCCCGGAGCAGAGCAGCCACAGTTTGAGACCACCTTCATACTGAAGAAAAACGGACAGACCAAGGAGTTCACCCTCGAAAACTATCCCGACTCCACATGGACCTTCGTAGACAGCAAGACCGTGCAGACGAGCGAGGGATACGTACCGCCGATACATGACTTCAGCATGGAAGACATGACGACGGGCGACGACATGACAGACGACGTGATATCCTCCAAGGGATACACCTTCCTGCTCGTGTCGCCACATCTGGAGAATGCCAACGACTCATACTTCGGCAACATGAACCAACTCTACGACTATGCCCAGGCGCATAAATACCGCTTCTACTGCCTCACGGCAAGCAACGCCAAGGCGATAGACCGCTGGCGGGACATGACGGGAGCCGAATACCCGTTCCTCTTCACCGACGAGACCACGCTGAAGACAATCGTCAGAAGCAATCCCGGACTGCTGTTGCTGAAAGACGGAGTGGTGATAGGCAAATGGAGCCACAACCAACTGCCGCAGCTCGATGACGAGTCGGCGCCGCTCGACAAACTGCCCGAGGGCAAGCTCTCAGTCACATCGCTGGGCAAGAAGATATGCCTGTCGCTGCTGTGGTTCTTCCTTCCGCTGTTCATCCTGTCGCTTGCCGACAGAACATGGGAATGGACGCGCCGCTTCAGGAAACAGAAGTCGGCGACAGGACAGACGGACGGAAGTGATTCTACTGACAAAGACAACAACACCCCCGTCGCAGACGAGGGATAACATCATTTTAATTATTAGCAAAAGTAAAAGGAAATGAGAAAGAAAATTGTAGCAGGAAACTGGAAAATGAACATGAACCTGCAAGACGGAGTAGCTCTGGCAAAGGAGCTTAACGACACACTGACAGCACAGAAGCCAAACTGCGGAGTGATAATCTGCACTCCATTCATTCATCTGGCAAGCATCGCACAGTTCCTCGATCAGAGCGTAATCGGTCTTGGAGCCGAAAACTGCGCCGACAAGGAGAAGGGCGCATACACCGGCGAGGTGTCAGCAGAGATGGTGAAGAGCACCGGTGCACAGTATGTCATCATCGGTCACTCAGAGCGCAGAGGCTATTACAATGATACTCCAGAGGTGCTGAAGGAGAAAGTGCTCCTGGCGCTGAAAAACGGTCTGAAGGTAATCTTCTGCATCGGCGAGAGCCTTGAGGAGCGTGAGGCAAACAAGCAGAACGAGGTTGTGAAGGCTGAACTCGAAGGAAGCGTGTTCAACCTCTCAGCAGAGGAATTCAAGAACATCATCGTTGCCTACGAGCCAATCTGGGCTATCGGTACAGGCAAGACCGCCACTGCCGACCAGGCAGAGGAGATCCACGCATACATCCGCAGCGTGATTGCCGACAAGTATGGCAAGGAAGTAGCCGACGACACTACCATCCTCTATGGTGGAAGCTGCAAGGCAAGCAACGCTCCAGAGCTGTTTGCAAAGCCAGACATCGACGGTGGACTCATCGGTGGAGCTTCTCTGAAGGCTGCCGACTTCAAGGGTATCATCGACGCACGATAATAATTGAATACGAGAGCATCCCCTGTCGCAGAATGCCTGCAAACGGCATTGGCGGCAGAGGACTCTCCTTTTTATATTAAAGCAAAAAGACAAACATGAAACAGTTCATCGCTATATTAGTATTCACGGTATGCCTCGCCACCAGCGCCAAGGCACAGACATTCCTCAACGACCTGCAGAAATCCAAGCCGGGAGAGGGAAAGATTACCGTGACGCAAAGTGCCGATATAGACAACTTGGTGAACAACGCCAAACTGAAATACGCACAGGAACAGGTCTCTAAGCAGAAGGCAGGTCAGAACGTCGTGCCTCAGGACGACAAAGACAAGAAAAACAAGACCCATGTTCCTGCCGACAAGAAAGACCACCATACGGCAGCCACGGAAAAGAAAGAAAACCACACCGCGGCTCCCAACAAGAATACTGCAGGAGAGCATCACCGTGGAGACTCCACGGAGCACAAGAACCCTTCTGCCGAAGCAAACAACACACACAGAAGCCAGGACCGCCAGCCTGTTGACAGTCAGCAGCCTGTAGACACCAGCAAGAAGATGATGCGCAACAGCCGCAAGGTGACCGGCTATCGCATCCAGGCATATTCAGGAGGAAATTCCAGAGCCGACCGCGAGAAGGCAAATCGCATAGGCAACGACATAAAGATGAAATACCCCGACCAGCCAGTCTACGTGCATTTCTATTCTCCACGATGGATATGCCGGGTGGGCAACTTCCGGTCATACGGAGAGGCGGAACAGATTCTCAGAGGCATCAAGGCGATGGGCTACAAACAGGCTTGCATCGTGAAGGGAAAGATTACAGTGGCATACTGATCTGTCCCGTCGGCTGAGAAAAGTCAGTTCCCGCCTTTACTCCCCACAACGAGGGTATTACACATCGTTAATCAGTAAACTAAAATAAAACAATATAATGAATCCCGAAACAGAATTCCGCCCCGGGCTCGACCAGCTGGCGGAGAACTACAAGAGCATTCTTAACCTGCTCGGTGAAGACACGGAGCGTGAGGGATTGCTCAAGACGCCGATGCGCGTAGCCAAGGCGATGCAAGTGCTGACACGCGGATATACGCAGGACGCACACAAAGTGCTTACCGACGCACTCTTCAAGGAAGAATACAACCAGATGGTAATCGTGAAGGACATCGACTTCTTCTCGCTCTGCGAGCACCACATGCTGCCGTTCTATGGAAAGGTGCACGTGGCGTATATCCCCAACGGATACATCACCGGACTGAGCAAGATAGCGCGCGTGGTAGACATCTTCAGCCATCGTCTGCAGGTGCAGGAGAGAATGACGCAGCAGATAAAAGACTGCATCAACGAGACTTTGCATCCACAGGGCGTAATCGTGGTGGTTGAGGCTAAACACATGTGCATGCAGATGAGAGGTGTGGAGAAGCAGAACTCCATCACCACAACAAGCGATTTCTGCGGTGCCTTCGAACAGGCAAAGACCCGTCAGGAGTTCATGAACCTCATCCATAAGTGATGCCCTGCAGTCGGTGCCGGCAGTGAGGCTCGGTGGAATATCCTCCATGCCAGACCGAAAAAATATACCGTCGCCATGCAATGAAATGACATCATCGGAGTTTTACAGGTAAAAAAATGAATAAAAATTATTTGTAATATGAAGAAACTAAGAAAACTACTGCCATTGATGCTTATGGCATTGATGGTCTCTATGACAATGGTGTCATGTCTCGACAGCAACGACGATGAACAGCTCTCAGACAAGGAGAAGCAGAACTGGCTTATGAACGCAGCCGGAACATACAGCGGAAAGTTGTACTGGTTTGACAAGAACATCGACAAGACGAAATACCCCAAGCAGGTTGACTCGCTCGTTGTCACCACAAAGATGTCGCTCGACAACACCATCACCATCTACGACTTCCCTGTGAAGCTCTTCTTCAAGTCATTGCCTGTAACGAAGAACTATACCGAGCAGCAGCTCGCAGAACTCTCTGCCGACGAACTCGCCAAGCTGAAGCGCAACGACGAAATCGTGAAGTCTGCTGAGGAAGTGGGAACGATGGATCTGAAGATGAACTTCAGCATCTTCACCGCCAAGAACAGCTTCTTGTATTACTATGTGGCTCCAAACCCCGTAAGAATGACGCTCAACTTCGGTGGCGCATCACACGACATTGCCATCGCCTTCATCAGCATGACAAGAGGTATCTACAGTTCCAACAAGAACTATATCCAGATCTACGAGGCTGCCATCTACGACGGTAAGGACGTGAACGGCAAGGACAAGCTCCTCGACGGAAAGACTCTCTACGACAACAACTCTACCGGAACAGAACTCCAGGATCTCATCTTCGAGTTCAACGGAGAGAAATAAAAGCATATTGCAGACATGAGATATACTGCCGCAGCAGGTTGACTACATGGATAGTCACTGGCTGCGGCAGTTTTTTTTGTTTCCCCAATCCATTCTCTAAAAATCAAAATCCAAGCAAGCCCTAATGGCCGATTTGGGATAATGACGTCGCTTTGTGATGGTTTTGTTTTCTTTTTTTTCTTTCTAAAAAGATGAGCCGGAGTGATGATGGTCCTTTGATTTCCATCATCACTCCGACTCATTGTAGTTTGTTATTCAGCTCCGTATAGAAGTGTATAGACTTTTTATGCAAGAATTGCATCTGCAAGTGCTTCGAGGGCAGGGATGTCACCCTCTTTCATCACGCCGCGCAGTGTTACAAGGTCGCCCTTTATCGTGATGTTTTTCATCTCTTCGAGCATCTGCTTCATCACTCTGCCTGCACTCGGTGCCCAGCTGCCGTTCTCGATAATGGAAACCTCGCGCTTCTGCCAAGCCTTGATTTTGAGATGATGCAGGAAGTCGAACATCGGAGGGAAGAGACCGGCGTCGTAGCTTGATGCAGCGAGTATCACCTTGCCATATTTGAATGCGTCTTCGATGGCTTCAGCAAGGTCGTCGCGGCATAGATCGGTGATAGCCACCTTCTTGCAGCCCTTAGCCCGCAGTATGTCGGCGAGTTTCTCAGCTGCCGCTTTTGTGCATCCGTGTATTGAGGCGTGAGCGATAAGAACACCTTCTGCTTCCACTCCATAACTGCTCCATATGGTGTAGAGACGCAGTGCCTCCTGCATCTTCTCACCGCTGAGAAATGGTCCGTGTAGTGGCAGAATCATATTTATGTCGAGCTGCGATGCTTTCTTGAGCAGGGTGGAAACAGGACCTCCGTATTTTCCGCAGATATTGAAGTAGTAGCGGCGTGCCTCACAAGCCCAGTCGTCCGGGTCGGCATCCATGACACCGAATTTGCCGAATCCATCGGCAGCGAACAATACCTTGTCGAGAGCATCATATGTCACCATCACTTCAGGCCAGTGTACCATCGGTGCCATAACGAAATGCAATGTGTGTTTGCCAAGTTCAAGAGTGTCGCCTTCTTTGACGGCGATTACGCAGTCGTCCACATTCAGTTCCGGGAAGAAAAGCGGAATCATGGTCTTTGCTTTTGCTGAGCATACGATCTTTATTTCAGGGTACATCGCCTTCACCTCAGCTATGCCGCTAGCATGGTCTGGTTCGAGATGCTGCACTACGAGATAGTCTGGTTTGCGACCGTCGAGGCCTTCTGTCAGGTTCTTTTTCCATTCCTCCATAGTGCGCTTGTCAGAGGTGTCCATGATAGCCACTTTCTCATCCATGATGAGGAAAGAGTTGTAGCACATGCCCTCTGGTACGTTATACTGCGACTCAAAGAGTCGAATGTCGGCATCATCGCAACCGATATAATAAATGGTGTCTGTAACTTTTTTCATGTTTATATTATTATTGTTTTTATTTCTATAAGGTGGATAATATTCTTGTTGCCTCTTCTGCAGACAATCCTGTAGCGACGGTAATCATGTTTATATCTGCTCCTATGGCCTTCAGTCGCTTTACTGTTTCGATTTTTTCTTTCTCTATACCTTCCGCACGTCCTTCTGCACGTCCTTCCGCACGTCCTTCCGCACGTCCTTCCGCCAATCCGTCTTGCTTGGCACCTTCAAGAACGGATAATGTGTCACGATATTTCCTGAGACCAACATCATATTTCATTCGCTCCTGTCTCGAAAGGGAGGCGACGTCAGCAATCTGTTCCAGTCTCTTGAAAACCGAACTTTTGGCTGCCCAAGGTAATCTTGTCAATGTCTCCATATTCTTCAGTACATATATCCATTTGTCAAAATCTGTATCACACTCGTCGGCTTCCTTGGTGAATAAAGGGAGCTGCATGAAAGTCATCCTCATCTTATCTGAGAATAGCTTGTTGTTTCCCTTGTCTGCCAATCCTATATCCGACCGGAACTTCTTGTCAAAGTCCATCGGGCAAAAATTCAGAAAGGCTACAAGATACACCGCATCGATGTTGTATTTCCAGTCTGTTCCCCTTTCTCCTTGTCTTGCTATGGCTTCACATACATAATAGATGCTCCGGTTCTTGAAATAAGGCTGTGACTTGTTTTGCATTTCCACGATGATGTTTTCTCCTTTTTCCGTTTGGCAGTATATGTCGTATATAAGCGAACGGTCGTCTTCGAAGAGGGCTGGTTGTTCTTTATCGAGGAATGTAATGTTTGTTATGCGTTCTTCGCCGAGCAGCAGACTGTTGAGAAAATCAATAATCAGCGGCTTGGATATCTCTTGTCCGAAAATCCTTTTGAATCCTATGTCTGTAAAAGGGTTGATGAATTTTGCCATAATGAGACATTTAATGAAGTTTATTTGCAAAGATAATGCTTTTTATTAAATCTGCAATTACCTTTGCTCTTTTATGAAAGGAATTTGTTGTTTTTTGAATGTGGCGTATTGGTCATCCACATCCTTCGCTCTTCTGGTCCCATCTTTTCTATGGCATATCGTAGAGTGGTACGAGGCATTGTCTCGTGGTGCTCAGACAGAAATCCACGTAGCACTTCGATATCCCTTTTCCCCACTTCTCTTAACATCCATCCCGTTGCTTTGTGTATGAGGTCGTGTGGATGGTGGAGCAGTTTTTTTGCAATGCGCAAGGTGTCGCCAAACTGTCCTTCCTTTATCAGAGCTGCGGTAGAGACTATGGATATACGCTGTTCCCACAGGTTTGAACTTGCCGACAGCGTGTCGAGAATGTTGCGATCAGGCATCGTGCCGTCGGGTAGGGGATGGAGGAGAAACGTTCCGATGATATAGCTGCAAGATAGGTCAACAAGGTCCCAATTGTTGGCTTGTATGGCATGGAGCAGATAGAAATCGGCAATCTCTTTCCTGCGGTCAGGTTGACCAGTGCCGTTCCTTTTCGGTAATGCCGCCTTCATCTCTTCAACGAGCAGAAGGAATCCGCAGAGTCTAACCTCATGCCACTCGGAATAGAGCAACTTCTCTATTTCGCTTAGTGTCATGCTGAATCGAGCCTCTTTCACAACGAGTCGTGTCTGCGGCACTTTCAGTCCGAGGAAGCTGTCTCCCTCTCCATATTCTCCTTTGCCGGTCTTGAAAAACCGTTGCAGAATCTCTCGTTGCTTTTCGTTCTCCATGCCGCGCATGGTGTCAATTATGTCTTTGGCTGTAATCATGTTTTTTCCTTCTGTGTAAATAAAAAGAAGCCGCTGAAACTCAGCGACTTCTTGTAGTAGATAATGGAGTGGAGCTGGAGGGATTCGAACCCTCGTCCAAACAGGGAAACCATACGTTTTCTACATGCTTATCTTGGACTTCATTTTCGAGCTGTGGCAAGACCCAAGCCACCAACCGCAGCCTTATCCTCTAAAATCTCATTACGTTGGCGAGGCACAACGCAACTATTTCCGATTTAACCGCACCGCTTTACCAAAGAGCCTCGGAACAACGGCCTTTGAGCGATGTCTCGTCCTGCTACCTGGTAGCGGGATAAAGCCAGTAATCTACTGTACTTCGATTAGGCAGCGAGAGCGTAGTTGTTTTCGCCAGATAAATTGTTGACTGTCGAGATTAAGGAGCCGGCAGACTGCGCTCCGCATGCTTACGTACCATTCCTACCCGCTGTCAAATCCAGTCAACCCCTAAGTGTTGTACATTACTGAAATACAACGTTTTGTGTACTGAGAAATCCTTTTTGTGGACAATATGTGGACATAAATCCTTGATTATCATCCCCATTTCAAGCGATTTCCTATTGCAAAATTAGTACAAATGCACGAAACTGCAAAATAAAACGGCAATATTTTGCATGTGTGTGGACAATGTGTGGACAACTTTTGGTATTGCGTCTTCCCATCTTTCATCATATCTCCAAGTATTCATTCGTAGAAACCACGTTCGTATTTACATCAAGAAAAGAGTACACAGCCTTCGTCTTAGCCCTCATTCTTTTGTCATTAGTTACAAGTACATCACAGATTTGTGCAAAATAGGCATGAGCAGCATCATATAATCGTGCAACATTCGAATGCGATGTTTTCTTGTCGCCCCAGTAGTTGGCTGAATCTATCAGATTAAACAATGTATGATACAAAGGTTTACCACCATATGCCTCTGTTTCTTTCAGATATGTTAGTAAATCCATATTGTTAAGTTTCTGTTTCATCCTATCATCAATCATTTTCAACACTAATTCTGGACTTACATTGTTGAAGAGAGTATTGTCGAAATTCAATTTTTTACGTAATTCCATAAACAAGTCATCGCCAGTGTTTACCTGTTGTGCTATAAAAGCACGCAAAGGGTTATCATATAATCTATACATTTCCACAGGTTCCTTTTCATATATTTCAGGAGCCTCAAATCCCCCCGTCATAATATTGTTGCGCCCACATAATTGCGAGATTAGGCTTAGCCTCCCTTCTTGTGACACTTTGTAGTTTCCCTTAGCCTCTAACAACTCATTAATGTGAGCATCCGAATAGTAATATGTCGCACCAGACATTCCCGTAAAGTCTTCGACAGAATACTTTTTAACCTCTATATCAACAAGTACATTATTATCTATATACACCTTCATCTTCTATCTCCTTCTTTTATATATCTCATCTATGATTTTTTTAAATCGTGACGAACTTAATGCATCCAGATTGTCAGCATTTGCCCAGTCTATATATTCTTTGATAACTTTAAACAGACCATACACCTGCTCTGTCTCTTTCAATTTCACCTCTTCAGGCTCTGCCATGTCGGGATCTATGGCTCGTAACTTTTCTACTATCTCCGTTCGTTTATCCTTTTCTTCTTTCCAATGCTTTATTAGTTCCACATAGAAATTGTCATCTCTTATAGTATCATCAACCACAACGGGGAGCATTCTGTACTTATAATCAACATTTTCCATAATACCCGATAGTTCGTACATACAATTTTTCGATCTTAGGTAAGGCCTGCTCAGTACCACTATAACAGTTTTCCCTGCCCTTATGGCATTCATAAACTCCTTGATATTGGTCGTATAAGGACAGTCTTTCTTGTCTAATTTAAAAGGAATACCTCTATTCTCCAATACAAATCCAAGATAATCTACTATATGCGCCGAATGGCCTTCCCAATTGTAAGATATGTAAATACCTTCATCATCACCCCATGGCTTCTCTTCAGACTTCTCCTCTTCTGTTTTCGCCAAGTGTTCTCCATTTACTATCTGCATAGCTTCACTGATGTCGCCAATACCAGAATAAGCTGCATAGTATTTATCTTCGAATCCGATGATATAACGGTTCAGATATTTATACATTTCTCCCATTTTGGTTAACTGACGCAAATATTGTGTTACCTCCATTAATGTATCCTTACTTTTTATGGCAATCTTTTCCAAAGAGTTAAGTATACTATTTAGCATAAATTGACTATCCAACTTGCGCTCATGGCTGTAGCGGATAAAATAGCACAACGATGAAATGGCATTCGGATTGTCATAGTTAAAGTGGTAGTTATCCTTGTCTTTTATCATTTCTGGGTGTGTCACAAGATAGTATAGCGCAACCATGCTACCGATACTTATCAATAGACGTACAGCTTGCTCTAAATCATACCCGTCAAGACTCTTGTATTCTCCTTCCAACCTTTCTCTCACCCAGGCCAATTCTTGTGCGTTCCTTATGAGCGTTGAATAGCAGAACAGTCTGTCAGACACTTTCAAACTTGATGCCGCTTTCTTTATTTCTTCTATCTTCATTCCTTTTTTCACAAGAGCTTCCATTGCGTTTGTAGACAATGAATATCCTGACAATGCAAAGCGAAGCACAAGGCTATACCCTTCCTCTATTTGGTTTTCTATGATATAGTTTGAGAAAGAATATAACAATGAATATTCTTCATTGTCAATATTTTCCCGTAGTTTTTCTATCACTTTGGGAGCTAAAGTCATAGAATCTACTCTCTCTGTTATATATTTAAACAAAGAGTACTCGCGGCTATAATACTCATCAAAATCTTTTCTATAAATTTTGTAGCTACCATAACTAAGCAGTGAGAGCAACTTCTCAGCAGGAATTTCAAATTCTCCACTCAACATTAGTCCTAAGGTTTCTCGCCAGAAGTATATGGACTCTCCATCGCTTAGTTTTAAAACTGATTCTTTGGCCCATTCTACTATCCGACTCTTGGTCTTCTCTGTTACAGGCAAATCCATATCAGGACTATCCATCATTGCCGACACTTCCTTCATGAAGAAGGATTCATAGATATCCCTGTTCTTGATGCCTTTGACAATTTCTCCAATGTCGTAATGATCATTATTGTCGGCGAAGAGCAGCAAAAAACTAAATGCATACCGATTGTATCCTTCTTCTTGGTCGCGCAGTTTCTTATAATGCTCTTTCCTGGAACTATGATTGTTCAGTCCAGTCACCATTTCCAGTACAATTTGCTTAAATACAGGATACTCAGCAAAATCTTTAAACGCTTGTTGCCGTCTCTCCCGCCCTTTGGTTATTATTTTAGGCTGATGGAACTTCTCTTTGTAAAGTATCTCTGCGTATTCTGACACCTCGGCATAGGGTATTTCATGATACCAACTGGCCTTAGCCATGTCTGTACTGTTGTCTGCTGCAAACTTCTCAAAATCATCCTTGACATCCTCTACAGTCATCCATAAAGCAGCCATAATATAGGCTTGTCTGATGTCTTCCCACTTTGAGGGTTCTTTTTGGGGAGCAAATAGTTCTGCCTGCCTCTCATAGAATGCCTTTCTTCCTCTCTCTCGCAAACCGGCAGTCAAATAACAATCCCTGAAAACCAGCAACAATTCTTGTGTCTGATTATTATATTATCGAAATGGCGGTGATATTCTTTAAAGGCTTTTTTATTAGGGTGTTCAGTTAGATGTTCCGAAAAACAGATGCTGAAATCACCCGTTAAA
>OIYP01000778.1_pt1 | contig 19251 bp, 18 predicted proteins | sample 1588261 | NCBI WGS metagenome assembly OIYP01 (sample SAMN03283293) | human gut metagenome | biome: human-associated habitat; material: feces | host: Homo sapiens | place: Peru | collected 2012
GAAGGCTACACGAGAGATAGCAGCCGACCTCGCTGCAGGCAAGATTCAGGACGCCGACATCAACGAGCAGCTCATCTCCGAACACATGACAACGAGCTTCATGCCCGACCCCGACCTGCTCATCCGCACCGGCGGGGAAGTGCGGCTGAGCAACTACCTGCTCTGGCAGTGCGCCTACTCCGAGCTCTACTTCTGCGACACCTTCTGGCCCGACTTCCATGAGGCCGACTTCATGAAGGCACTGGAGGTGTACAGGCACCGCGAGCGCCGGTACGGAAAGACCAGTGAGCAAATCAAACCGTGAGCCGCCGCTGGCCGACGCACACCCCAAAGACAGTAACACCACAACCGATGAAATATATCAGTAGATTATTCCTGCTAGCCGCTGTGACCATCATGACGGCCTCGCGCCTCGGGGCGCAAACCAATGTGCCCGTACAGGTGAAGCCCGACATCTCTTACAGCCAGGACCGCACACGCTACATTCTGGGCGGACTGGCTATCGACGGGGGCAAGGGCTTCGACGAGGACCTCCTGCTCAGCATCTCTGGACTGACCGTAGGCGAGGTCTACGACGTGCCCGGCGAGGACATCAGCGAGGCCGTGCGACGCTACATGAAGCAGAAGCTCTTCTCCAACGTGCGCATTGAGGCCGACAGCATCGTAGGCAGCAAAATCTATCTGCACATCTACCTGACCCCGCAGCCCCGCATCTCCAGCATCAACTACACGGGCGTCAAGAAGTCAGAACGCGAGGAGATAGAGAAGCGACTCGGTCTGCAGGTGGGCAACCAGATTACCCCCGACATGACCGACCGCGCCAAGATATACATCAAGCGATACTTCGACGAGAAGGGCTTCAAGAACGCGAAGGTCGACATCGTGCAGCGCGACGACGTCACGGGCGACAACCGCGTCATGCTCGACATCGATATCGTCAAGAACGAGAAGATCAAGGTGCACCGCATCTACATCACCGGCGTCGACCCCAAGCAGGCGGGCAAGCTCAAGCGCGCCATGAAGAAGACGCACGAGAAAACACTCGTCAACTTCTTCCGCTCCAAGAAATTCATCCCCGAAAAATATGCGGAGGACAAGGGCTACCTCGTCGACAAGATGAACTCGTGGGGCTACCGCGACGCCCTTGTCGAGCGCGACAGCATCGTCGCCCTCGACGAAGGCCACGTCGACGTGTACATCGACATGTACCAAGGCCAGAAATACTACCTGCGCAATGTGGAGTGGGTCGGCAATAAGGTCTACAGTTCCGACTTCCTGCAAAACGTGCTCCGCATGAAGAAGGGTGACGTCTACGACCAGGCCCTTCTCAACAAGCGCCTGCACGAGGACGAGGACGCCATCGGCAATCTCTACTACAACAACGGCTACGTCTTCTACAACCTCGATCCCGTGGAGGTCAACATCGTCGGCGACTCCATCGACCTGGAGATGCGCATTGAGGAGAACAACCAGGCCACCTTCAACCACGTGCGCATATCCGGCAACGACCGCGTCTACGAGAACGTGATCCGCCGCGAGCTCCGCACCAAGCCGGGCGACCTCTTCTCCATGGACGCCATCAAGCGCTCGGTCATGGAACTCTCCAACATGAACCAGTTTGACCCCGAGGCCCTCTCGGCGCAACTCTCCAAAAATATCAAGCCCGACCCCACGACGGGTACCGTAGACATCACTTACCCGCTCGTGACCAAGGGCGGCGACCAGGTGGAGCTCTCGGCCGGCTGGGGCCAGACGGGCATCGTCGGCCGTGTCGGCCTGAAGTTCACCAACTTCTCGATGCAGAACCTCTTCCGCCGCGGCTCCAAGCGCGCCGGCTTCATTCCGCAAGGCGACGGCCAGACCCTCTCCATCAGCGGCCAGACCAACGGCACGTACTACCAGAGCTACGCCCTCTCGTTCCTCGACCCGTGGTTCGGCGGCAAGCGCCCGACGCAGTTCTCCTTCTCCGTCCAATACTCGAAGCAGAGCGACGTCAACTCCAGCTACTACAGTGACTATAGCAATATCTACAACTATTACTATGGCATGGGCTCGAACAGCAACTACTACAACTACAGCAACTATTATGACCCCGACAAGTATGTGAAAATCTTCGGCGTCTCCGTGGGTCTCGGCAAGCGCCTGCGCTGGCCCGACGACTACTTCACCTTCATGGCCGAGCTGGCCTACACGCGCTACATGCTCAAGTCGTGGCAGTACTTCCTTATCACCGACGGCAACTGCAACAACATCAACCTCTCGTTCACACTCAGCCGCTCGTCGACGGACCATCCCTTCTACCCGCGCCGCGGCTCTGAGTTCTCGGCCAGCGTCACCCTGACACCGCCCTACTCACTCTGGGACGGCAAGGACTACAAGAATCTGGCCAACAACTACAACAGTGCCGCCTACCAGCGCGAGGCCCAAGAGAAATACCGCTGGATCGAGTACCACAAGTGGAAGGTCAAGTTCCGCACGTTCACCTCGCTGATGGGCATCGTGAAGGCCCCCGTGCTGATGACCCGCGCTGAGTTCGGCATTCTGGGCGCCTACAACCGCCACAAAAAGTCGCCCTTCGAGACCTACTACGTCGGCGGCGACGGCATGTCGGGCTACACCACCGGCTATGCCACAGAGACCATCGGCCTGCGCGGCTACGACAACGGCTCGCTGGCCGGCAACAACAGCAGCAACGCCTATGCCTACAGCCGCATGACCCTCGAACTGCGCTACCCGCTCATGCTCGAGACGTCGACCAGCCTCTACGCACTGGCCTTCATCGAGGGCGGTAACGCCTGGACCCACGTCAAGGACTTCAACCCCTTCAACATGAAGCGCTCCGCAGGCTTCGGCGTCCGCATCCTCCTCCCGATGGTCGGCCTCATGGGCATCGACTGGGCCTACGGCTTCCAGAAGACCATCAACGGCGTCAACGCCGGCGGCTCACAGTTCCACTTCATCATCGGCCAGGAGTTCTGAGCCTGCGCCACGCCGGCCAGACCCGCCACATACCATTCACCAATCCACACAACAGCAACGTCATGAAAAGAATCATCGTCTTGCTCCTCGCCATCGGCGGTCTCGCCCTCGGCGCACAGGCACAGAAGTTTGCCCTCATCGACATGGAATATGTCATGAGCAACATACCCGCCTACGAACGGGCCAACGAACAGCTCAACCAGGTCTCCAAGAAATGGCAGGCCGAGGTCGAGGCCCTCGACAACCAGGCCAAGACCCTCTACAAGAACTACCAGAACGAGGCCGTCTTCCTGAGCGAGGCCCAGAAGAAGGAGCGCGAGCAGGCCATCGTCGACAAAGAGAAGGAGGCCGCAGAGCTCAAGAAGAAGTACTTCGGCCCCGAGGGCGAGCTCTACAAGAAGCGCATATCACTCGTACAGCCCATACAGGACGAGGTCTACAACGCCGTCAAGGGCATAGCCCAGACGCGCGGCTTCCAACTCATACTCGACCGCGCCTCCGAGAGCGCCGGTATCATCTTCGCCTCACCGTCCATCGACATCAGCAACGAGGTGCTGGCCAAGTTGGGCTATTCCAACTGAATTGTGTAACTTTGCAGCCGCCATGTGTCCGATGTCCGGCCACTACGGCGCGTCTGACGTGCGAAATAAACAAAATCCAATATACCAATGATTAAGAAAATCCTTATGCTGCTGCTCTGCGCAGCGCCGCTGAGCCTCGCCGCTCAGAAGTTCGCTCACTTCGACTACACCTCAATCATGCAGTCCATGCCCGAGACCAAGAAGGCCATGGCTGAGCTTGAGACCATGAGCAAGCAGTTCACTGACGAGCTCCAGGCCATGGAGAAAGAGATTCAGGCCAAGATGGACAAGTACCAGAGCGAGGTCAACGACAAGACACCTGAGAACATCCGCAACCGCCGCGCCCAGGAAATCAACGACCTGCAGCAGCGCTACCAGCAGGCCAGCGAGGACGACCAGAAGACCTTCAACGACGCCCGCACCACCAAGATGCAGCCCATCATGCAGAAGGTCATGGACGCTGTCAACAGCGTGGCCAAGGAAGGCAACTACGTCTATGTCGTCGACAAGACCGCCAGCCAGACTGCCGGCATCGTCATCAACGAGGCCCTCAGCGAGGACGTCACCAAGAAGGTGATGGACAAGCTCGGCCTGAAGACGCTCGACACGACGCCGGCCACGACGCCCGCCACACCGGCTGCGGCCCCGGCCACGGCTCCGGTCACTAAGTGACCCCACCCAAGCGGGCTCTCCCATAGGGGGGCTAGCGACACCTAACCCTCGACCGCAACAGCGCTCCGCGCACATGATAAGGAATTGACCGGCGAAGCACATCGCCGGTCAATTCCTTTTGTGCCCGCTGCCCGCATGTGGGTGCCGTGTCCCAGACAGTCCGCTCGGTGGGGCCACCGCCCCGCCTCTCGCAATGACAAGGAATCGATTTCCAAAGACTAGAAGCTGATGAACCACAACCGTTGTTTACTGACAGCCATACTGGCCGTCACCGTGGCGCTCAGTGCTTCGGCAGGGCTCCGTCGCCCTGCATCGGGGCACATGCCCATAGCGCCAGCCGTGAACGACACCGTCGCCCCCGACACCCTGCCCGACATGCCGCCGTCGGCGGAAGGCGCCATCGTACCGACCGTCTCGGCCGTCCCCAACGACTCGGCCACGGCGGCCATCGTGCGCCGCCTGCATGCCCTGACCGAGAACACACTGTTCGACCGCACGCAGCTGGGCCTGTACGTCTATGACCTGACGGCCGACGCCCCCGTCTTCGCCCAAGGCGAGCACCAGCAGCTACGCCCGGCTTCGTGCCAGAAAATCCTCACGGCCGTGACCGCCCTCAGCCGTCTCGGCACCGACTACAAGTACAGCACACGCCTCTACACCGACGGCAGCGTCAGCGACAGCGTGTTGCACGGCGACGTCTACCTGCGCGGCGGTTTCGACCCGCTGCTCGACGCCAGCGACCTCGCGGCATTGGCCGACGACCTCGCGGCGCGGGGCATCGGCCGCATCGATGGCCGCCTCTGTTTCGACCGCACGCTCAAGGACACGGCAACCATGGGCTGGGGCTGGTGCTGGGACGACGACACCACTCCGCTGACGCCCTTGCTCTATGAGGCCAAGCCCGGACTGGAGCACCACTTCGCCAGTGCGCTCCGCGAGGCCGGCATCTCCTGTGCCGACGCCTATGCCTACGAGCCCGTCGGGCGGGGAGCGGAACTCGTTGCCGAGCGCACGCACACCATAGACCAGATACTCCTCCCCATGATGAAGGAGAGCGACAATCTCTTTGCCGAGTCGCTCTTCTACCAACTCGCGGCCCGATCTGGCCGTGCCTACGCCGGGCGGAAGCGCGCCGCGCGGCAGGTGGCCCAGCTACTGGCAGACAGCGGCGTCAGCAGCGACAGTTACCAGATAGCCGACGGCAGCGGCCTCTCGCTCTACAACTACCTGACGCCTGCCATTCTGGTCAGCGTGCTCCGCCATGCCTACCGCGACGAAGCTGTCTACCGCCACCTGCTCCCGGCGCTCCCCGTTGCGGGTGAGGATGGCACCTTGCGCCGCCGCATGGCCACGGGAGCTGCGCGCGGCAACGTCCACGCCAAGACTGGGACGGTCGAGGGCGTCAGTACGCTGGCCGGCTACTGCACCGCCGCAAACGGCCACGTGCTTTGTTTCGCCATCATGAACCAAGGCGTGCGCCACGCCGCTACGGGGCGCAACTTCCAAGACCGTGTCTGCCGCGCCTTGGTGGGTGACTGAACCGACGGTCACAGGCCTGCACAGCCCGTAAAGACAGCGCCACGCCGGAGCTCACCATGAGCATCCGGCGTGGCGCCGTTCTGTATCAAGCCTGTGGCTGTAACACCGCAGGCCTCGCGAATGTCATTTCATTCCAGCAATAGCACACGGCTGGCGAAGTTGCCGCCGTAGGGCAGCTCGAGCCCGTTCTCCATCAGGAAACGACCCGTGAACGACTTGCCCTCGAAACTGAGCTGGCTGTTGCCGGCGCGGTCGAGCTCGGTGACGCGGTAGCTGCGGTCAGGGTCGAGCCCGGCGAAGGTGACGCGGGGAAGATGGTCGTTGACAAAGTGGCGCAGCTTCCACCAAAAGAAGACGGCCCTGCCCTTGTCGGGACTGACGTACATGAGCGAGGCGACACCCTTGTCGTCATAGGGCGAGAGCAGGCGGTAGATGTCGCCGAACTGGATAACGGGGCGCACGCGCTTGTAGTCCGCGATGGCGCGGCGGCACTGCTCCTTCTCGGCGTCGGTCATGTTCTTGGGCTGGATCTCCATGCCAAGACGACCGCTCATGGCCACATCGGCGCGGAACTTGAGGGGAATGACGCGTCCCGTCTGGTGGTTGGGGGCGGCACTGATGTGCGAGGCCATGGCAATGGCGGGGAAGAAATAGCTCGTGCCCCACTGCATGTAGATGCGCTGGAGGGCGTCGGTATTGTCGCTGACCCAGAACTCGTCGAACCATGGCAGCAGGCCCCAGTTGGCGCGTCCGCCGCCGGAGGCGCAGGCCTGGATGGTGACGTCGGGGAACTTGGCACGAATGCGCTCACACACCTTGGCCAGACTGCGGTGGTATTCAATCAAGAGGTGGCTCTGGCGGTCGGCGGGCAGATACTGCGAGCCGTGGATGGGGATGCTCATGTTGGCGTCCCACTTGATATAATCGATCGCAGGATACTTGGTCAGCAGGTCGTCGAAGACGCCGAAAGCAAAGTCCTGCACCTTCGGATTGGAGAAGTCGAGCACGAGCTGCGTGCCGCCGCGACCGAAGTTGAGCTCGCGGTTCGTCGCCTTGATGACCCAGTCGGGATGCTTCTCGAAGAGCTCACTGGGCTTGTTGGTCATCTCGGGTTCCACCCAGATGCCGAAGCTGATGTTGTGCTTCTTGGCGTCGGCAAGCAAGCCCTCAATGCCGCCGGGCAACTTTTTCTTGTCGACCACCCAGTCGCCGAGCGACGACTTGTCGCCAACGCGCTGGTACTTGTCGCCAAACCAGCCGTCGTCCATGACGAAGAGTTCCCCGCCCATCGCGGCGATGTCGCCCATCATCTGGTCCATGACGTCCTGCTTGACGCCGAAGTAGACGCCCTCCCAGGAGTTGAGCAGGATCTTGCGCTCGCGGTCACCGTGGGCCAGCATGTATTTGCGCCCCCAGCGGTGGAAGTTGCGGCTGGCGCCGCTGAGTCCCTCGCCGCTGTAGGTCAGGGCCAGGCGGGGCGTGGTGAAGGTCTCGCCGCGACGTAGGTGATAGGCCGAATTGTCCTCGTCGATGCCGGCCAGGAGGGTGTGGTAGTCACCGGCGTCGGTGACGATGCGCAAGCGGTAGTTGCCCGAATAGCAGAGGGCGGCACCGATGACGCGCCCGGTGTTCTCTGCCGGCCTGCCATCGAGCGAGAGCATCACCTCGGCGTGCGACGTGTGGGAATTGCGCACACCGTCCTTGTTGTCGATGACCTTGATGCCCGGCGTGAGGGCCTCGGTGCAGAGGCGCCCCTCGTTGCCCCACGAGCCGTAGAGCGATGACACCCAGACGTCGCCACGGCGGACAGGGAGCGTGGCGGAGGCGTACTGCGTCAGCAAGATGTCCTTCTTCTCCTGATGGCGGATGTCGCTCCACGTCTCGATCATATCGACATCGGCATAGGCCTTGTAGTGGACGTCGACCTCAAGCGGATAGACCTTGTCTTTCAGCGTGACGGTCAGCGTGGTGGCACCGTCGGCGGTCTCGGTCTTGACGCCAGCCACCTTGAGGTCGGTCGTCATGTTGCCGTCGGCATGCGTCAGAGCCAGCGCCACCTCGCCGTTTGGCCAGTAGCCATAAGCGGGATAAGCGTCGCCGTAGCAGTTGCGCACGATGCCGATTTCGCTGAGGTCGGCCGCCGACAGGCGCGCGCCGTAATAGACGTAGGAGAGCGTGCCGCCGGAGGGAGCACTGACAACGAGCGACGTGCCCGGCGTCTTGACCTCATAGTTTTGCGCACAGACCGGCAACGCGGCCGCAAACATGAGGGGGAGGAACTTCTTGTGCATGTTTTTTTATGGGATAATAATTTGGTTGGTGTGAGAGATTAGGCACAGACTTGGACAGAGGCGCGAAAATCCGATGCCTTGCGCTGGCGCCAGCGCAAGGCGAAGTTAGCCATTATTTCTTGCACGGCCAATGCAGCGGCATGTTTTTTCGCAAAAAGGGCGACGGCATGGCCCGCACCGCCCCACAGGCAACCACGGGCCGGAATCCATTGCCGGTCGGGGCGCAGCGGCCTATCTCCAAGAAAATTCGTACATTTGCACCCGGCCGGGGCACAGCCCGCGCTCCGCCACGACACACGTATTCCAGACAGCGCATGAGCAACAAGCAGCCATCCACCACAGACAAGTATATCACCATCAAGGGGGCCCGCGTCAACAACCTGAAGAACATCGACCTCAAGTTGCCGCGCGGCCGCTACATCGTCATCACGGGACTCTCCGGATCGGGCAAGTCGTCGCTGGCGTTCGACACGCTCTACGCGGAGGGCCAGCGCCGCTACGTCGAAAGCCTGTCGGCCTACGCCCGCCAGTTTCTCGGACGCATGCACAAGCCCGAGTGCGACTACATCAAAGGACTGCCGCCAGCCATCGCCATCGAGCAGAAGGTCAACAGCCGCAACCCGCGCTCCACGGTGGGCACCTCGACCGAGATCTACGAATACCTGCGCCTGCTCTTCGCCCGCGCCGGCCACACGTTCTCGCCCATCAGCGGACAGGAGGTGAAGCGCCACACGCCGCAAGACGTCGTCGACGCCGCACGCGCTTACTCGCCCGGCACGCGCTTCACCGTGCTGGCCCCCCTGCACCGGCAGGCTGGGCGCACACTGGGCCAGCAGCTCGACATCTACCTGCAACAGGGACTCTCACGCCTGGATCACAACGGCGACATCGTACGCATCGAGGACTACATGTCCAGCCATCCGGCCGAGCTCGACACCCCACTCGCGCCTCCCGATGACGGGACGCCCGACGACGGCCCGGCCGCCAGCCTCTACCTGCTCATCGACCGGCTCAGCGTCAGCGACGACAAGGACACGCAGGCCCGCCTCTTCGACTCCGTGGAGACGGCCTTCTACGAGGGCGACGGCAACTGCCTGCTGCGCTTCTATCCCGCCCGCCTGCTCCACCGCTTCTCGACGCGCTTCGAGGCCGACGGCATCACCTTCCACGAACCGGACTGCAACATGTTCTCGTTCAACTCGCCGATGGGGGCCTGCCCCGAGTGCGAGGGCTTCGGGCGCGTCATCGGCATCGACGAGCACCTCGTCGTGCCCGACACCCAAAAGAGCGTCTACGACGGCGCCGTCGTCTGCTGGCGCGGCGAGAAGATGAAGGCCTGGCAGGAGGAGTTCTGCCGCCGCGCCGAGCCGGCCGGGTTCCCCATCTTCACGCCCTACTACAAACTGACGAAGGCGCAGCGCGACCTGCTCTGGCACGGCGGAAAGGGCATTGGCGACATCTGCATAGACGAATTTTTCAGGAAAATCACGGCCGAGTCTTACAAGATCCAGTACCGCGTCATGCTGGCGCGCTATCGCGGCAAGACCACGTGCCCCGTCTGCGAGGGCTCGCGCCTGCGCCCCGAGGCCTCCTACGTGAAGGTGGGCGGGCACACCATCGGCGAGCTCGTCGACATGCCCGTCGGCGACCTGTGCCGCCTCTTCGACACGCTCAGCCTGCCCGAGCACGACATGCACGTGGCCGCCCGCCTGATGCCGGAGATACGGCACCGCCTGCACTTTCTCGTCGACGTGGGACTGGACTACCTGACGCTCAACCGCGCCTCAAACACGCTCTCGGGCGGTGAAAGCCAACGCATCAGCCTGGCCACATCGCTCGGCTCGTCGCTCGTCGGCTCGCTCTATATCCTCGACGAGCCGAGCATCGGGCTGCACCCGCGCGACACAGACCGCCTCATCGGCGTGCTGAAGAAACTGCGCGACGTGGGCAACACGGTGATCGTCGTCGAGCACGACGAGGAGACGATCCGCGCCGCCGACTACATCGTCGACATCGGGCCGGAGGCTGGTGTAGGCGGCGGACAGATCACCTGGCAGGGGCGCTACACGCCGGGCATGGACATCAAGCCGGGCATGAGCCATACGCTCGACTATCTGGCCGGCATCGAGCGCATCCCGCTGCCGACGGCGCGGCGCCACTGGAACCGCGCCATCGAGGTACGCGCCGCCAGGGCCAACAATCTGAAGGGCATCGACGTCAAATTCCCGCTCAACGTGATGACAGTGGTCACGGGCGTCAGCGGCTCAGGAAAGAGCACGCTCGTGCGCACCATTCTCTACCCCGCCATGCGGCGCCAGCTCGACCTCGTGGCCGACCAGCCGGCAGACTTCGGCGGACTGGCGGGGGATCTGAAGGCCATCAGCAACATCGACTTCGTGGACCAGAACCCCATCGGCAAGTCGACGCGCTCCAACCCGGTCACCTACGTCAAGGCCTACGACGAGATTCGCAAGCTCATGGCAGACCAGCAGCTGGCCAAGCAACTGGGATTCACCGCCGCCTATTTCAGCTTCAACGCCGAGGGCGGGCGCTGTGAGGAGTGCAAGGGCGAGGGCACCATCAAGGTGGAAATGCAGTTCATGGCCGACTTGGTGCTGGAATGTGAGTCGTGCCACGGCAAGCGCTTCAAGAAGGAGGTGCTCGACGTCAAGTTTCACGACAAGAACATCTACGACATTCTGGAGATGACGGTAGACGGGGCGCTCAGCTTCTTCACTGAGCACGGGCAGCCGGCCATCGTGCGGCGCCTACAGCCGCTGCACGACGTCGGGCTGGGCTATATCAAGCTCGGACAGTCGAGCTCGTCGCTCTCGGGCGGTGAGAACCAGCGCGTCAAACTGGCTTACTATCTGGGGCAGGAACGCGCCACACCGACGCTGTTCATCTTCGACGAACCGACCACGGGCCTGCACTTTCACGACATCGCGACACTGCTGCGCAGCTTCAACGCACTCATCGAGCGGGGCCACTCCATCATCATCATCGAGCACAACCTTGACGTCATCAAGTGCGCCGACCACATCATCGACCTAGGGCCGGAAGGCGGACGCAAGGGCGGCACCATCGTCGACGAGGGGACGCCCGAGGAGATCGCCACGCGCGGCAAAGGCTACACGGCGCGCTTTCTCAAGGCCAAACTGGAAGAGGACGGCTGGCAGGCTGCACCGACCACGAACTAAACCGCGACAACAGCCATGAAAAACAAGCTCTGGACACTCGCCATCGCCCTCATCGCCGCCCTCGGCATCGCCTGGCACGAACACCGCACTGACGCACCTCCACAACAGCTGCCTGCACAAATGCCGGAAGGCGGAACCGGCAGGCTGGCCGCAGCCACCGCTCCTGACACGAGCGGTTGGCCGCTTCTCCCCGAGATGACGGTGTCGCGTGGCGGACAGGTCATCGCTCACACGGGATTCACGCTCTGCTACGACGCCGACCGCAAGACGCCTTACTGGGTGGCGTGGCTACTGACGGCCGACCGTGTGGACGGCACGGCACCGCGCTACAACAAGTTCATGCCCGACCCAGCGGTGCGCGGGGCACAGGCTTACACCTCCGACTATACGAAATCGGGCTACGACCGCGGCCACATGGCCCCGGCTGCCGACATGAAATGGAGCGAGACGGCCATGCGCGAATCGTTCTACCTCACCAACGTCTGTCCGCAAAACCGCAACCTGAACCGTGGCGACTGGAACGACTTGGAGGAACTGACGCGCCAATGGGCCAGACGCTTCGGGACGGTCAGCATCACAGCCGGTCCCATCTACTACACCGACAAACCCGCACGCATCGGTGCCAACCGCGTGGCGGTGCCCAACGCTTTCTTCAAGGTGCTCCTCATCGGCTATCCTGACAGCCCGCGCGCCTACGGCTTCGTCTTTCCAAACGTAGCCGGCAACCGCCCGCTGACGGCCTACCAGTACACCGTGGACGAGGTGGAGCGCATCGCAGGCATGGACTTCTTCCCTTCCCTGCCCGACGACGTGGAGCGACGCATCGAGGCTGAGAAGCCGGCGCTGCCCTGAGCGCGGGACGCCAGACGCTCTTAGCTTGTGTAACAAGACCTAGCGGGAAAGCCCCTTAACCCCTGCCCCGCAGATCACCCACACAGGAAACGCAGCTGGCAGGCGCAGCTCTTTGGGCGGTTTCTGAAAAAGGGCTGTCGAAACGGACATGAGAAAAGCGGCCTGAAAAACTTTTTTTCAGCTTTAACACAGCTTGCTTTCGGCGCCAGAATGCGCTAACTTTACGGTAGAGGGAAAGGGGTGTCCATGCGGATGCCCCTTTGTCGTACCCTTCGGCAACCTATATTGACGCCATATGGCAAAAATCGGCCCGGGTTTTAGCGAAACTTCCCCTAGCCCCGAAAAAATTTGCTCCGAGCTAATTCAGATTTGCCCCGAGGAAGTTCCGCCGAAGTCCCGTTTTAACACTCCAATTGTGTGCGAAGGTTAAATAGGTTAAGGTGCCGATTGGGCAATCGGGGCAAAAAGGTGAAGCGCCGGTTAGTATGGTGTTATATTATGGGGCGTATTTTGTGTGTGGTCATAGCCTCGGGACGGGGTGGCGTATCATCCTGGCGGGGTGTCCTCCCATTGTCCCTAACATTCCGCCGTCCAGGAAACGCCTACCGCAGCCTCACAGCGCCCAGACATTGCGCGCCACCCACCACGCCACAGTAAGGAAGGCATAGAACATGATGGTGAAGCGGTGCAGCACAATGCGGCAAAGCCCCATCAGCAAGCGGCTCCGGCCATAGGTGGCCAACAGCACCAGCGACAGATAGGGAATGCCGACCAAGAGAAAAGGATTGAACCGCCACGCGGCGGCGAAGTCGCCATGAAGCAGGGCATGAAGCGCACGTTGTAGCCCACATCCCGGACATGCCCACCCCGTCAGTTCATGAAACAGGCACTTCGGGGCCCAGCACGTCGCAGAGGGGTCAAAGCTATAGAGGCCAACGGCTATCCCTGCGACAGCAATGGCGGCGGCCACAGCGCATACCGTACGGTGACGGAGGCGCCACCGCGCAAAACGAGGCGGGGCAGACGTAAAGCCGGCCCACACTGAAGACAGAAACGCCCGCATCGGCGCGGATCAGTGGCCCATCGCCGCAATACCCACGTACAGCACCAGGTACAGCACCAGATATATGATCCAGCCTGCCGCTGCCGCAATCACGGAAACGAGCGTCCAGGTCTTGGCCTTTCGGGCCGCGTCTGCGGCGGCGGCTTTCTGGCCTCCGAACCACAGGCCGTCCACCTTGGACGAATAGACGATGGCCACAATACCGGCTGGCAGGCAACAGAACAGCGTAGAGAGTATCGACCACGCGAGCCAGCTGTTAGGCTTCACTTCTTCAAATTCATTCATATCGCGATGTATTTTCAGGTTTGCACTGTCAGAAAAACCGGGCACAGGGTCTTCAACTGATGGAGATCATCTGAAGGAGTTTCTGATAATTGAAGGTCTTCACGTCGCCGCAGATTTTGAAAAGGTCCATCAGCCACCAGATTGCCCCAATACCGCAAAGGCACGTCGTCAGCAGTTTGCCGAGGCCGACACCGACCTGTCCGAGCAGGAAACGGTCGACGCCGAGTGCGCCTACGAATATGGAGATGATGAGCATCACCGTCGGGTCTTTGTAGTCTGCCGCGGTGACAACAGAGAACTGGTCACGTCTGAGCGCACCCAACCGGTCACGCACATCTCTCAGACTGATATCGGGAAAGAAATTGCCTTTCAGCATGATGAAGGCATCCACATCGCGGCGGTCTACGGTACTGGTAGATTTTTCGTCAGGCATATTGTCAGATATTATATGGTGGAGACAGTAGATACAAGCAATACTGACATGACACGAAAGCATAAGGACCAAGCCTTGCAATACTGGCACCGCACAACGGCCGCCACAAATTCAGAATGCATGTGATCAATCGCGAAAATACCCATTCCCGGCTTATGCGCAAAGCGGGAAGCGGTAAAAAACATTAATCCGCAATCAGCCGATGACAAACCATGGAAGAATTATGCCGTAAGTCCTGCTGGCCGGTTTGGACCGATGCAGCTCACTGACGGTCGCTACGCGTCAGCAAGCGTCCTCAGCCCTTTCACTTGACCATAAGGCCGACGGACGCCGCAACGGGGAGCAGCCGGCACCGACAGACATATCACCGTCAGGGCCTGTAGGCGCACCGTACCTAGCGCACATGCCCGGGGCACCCACTGCGGTTACGGCGCTCACTGTGCGGTTCCGGCACGAGACACCGGGTATCGCACGGTGGCGGCATCCCTCTCTGACGGCCCCGCGAATCCCAAGGAGGCAGGAGCCCTCACAACAAACAAACAGAACAGGCGCACCGGCCGTTGTGAGTTGCCTCACTCGGGCGGTGCGCCTATGCTATTCATTGGGATATTATGTGGTTGGCTTATTCGGCCTTGGGAGCCTCAGCCTCGGCTGCGGGAGCCTCGGCAGCGGCTTCGGTCGCTGTGGTCTCAGCGGCGGGAGTTTCCTCCACTACGCCTTCAGCAGCCGATTTCTTGGAGCGACGGGTACGTGTCGCCTTCTTCTTGGTCTTGGCCATGTTCTCATCATAGTCAACGAGCTCGATGAAGCACATGTCGGAGGCATCGCTGGCACGGAAACCCGTCTTGATGATGCGCGTGTAACCGCCAGGGCGGTCGCCGACCTTGACTGAGATCTCCTTGAAGAGCTCGGTCACAGCGTACTTGTCCTGAAGGTAGCTGAAGACAACGCGGCGAGAATGCGTGGTGTCACTCTTGGAGCGGGTGATCAGCGGCTCAACATATTTCTTGAGCGCCTTGGCCTTGGCCAGAGTCGTAGTGATTCTTTTGTGCTTGATCAAGGAGCAGGACATGTTGGCCAACATGGCTGCGCGATGAGAAGCAGTACGGCTCAGATGGTTGAATTTCTTATTGTGTCTCATTGGTGGGATTAGTCTTTATCCAATTTATACTTTGTAATGTCGGTTCCAAACGACAGATTCAGACCCTCGAGCAAATCATCAAGCTCGGTGAGCGATTTCTTACCGAAGTTGCGGAACTTGAGCAGGTCGTTCTTGTTGAACTGCACCAAGTCGCCCAGCGTTTCGACGTCAGCGGCCTTCAAGCAGTTGAGGGCACGGACCGAGAGGTTCATGTCGACGAGCTTTGTTTTGAGCAGCTGTCGCATGTGGAGTATCTCCTCGTCGAACTCTTCATTTTCCATATTGGCGGAGTCCTCAATGGTGATCTTCTCATCGGAGAAGAGCATGAAGTGGTAGATCAAGATCTTGGCGGCCTCTTTCAAGGCATCCTTCGGTTGTATGGAACCGTCCGTCGTGACTTCCAGGATGAGCTTGTCGTAGTCGGTCTTCTGCTCGACACGATAGGGCTCAACCGTGTATTTCACGTTGCGGATGGGGGTGTAAATAGAGTCGATGGGAATGGTGTGGACATCGGTACAGAACTCGCGGTTTTCCTCTGCGGGCACATAGCCGCGTCCCTTATTCAGCGTCAACTCAATCTGCATCGTGGCTTTAGGGTCGAGGTGACAAATCACCAAGTCCGGATTAAGCACTTCAAATCCAGTAAGATTCTTAGCAATATCGCCGGCCTTAAACTCCGTGGTGTTGGCAACATTGATAGTGATAGTCTCAGTTGCGAACTCTTCTACTAACTGCTTGAAGCGCACCTGCTTGAGGTTGAGGATAATGTTGGTCACGTCGTCCTTGACTCCCTCAATCGTTGCGAACTCGTGCTCAACGCCGGCTATCTTGACCGTGTTGATGGCAAAGCCCTCAAGCGAGGAGAGAAGGATGCGGCGCAAGGCATTTCCGACGGTCACGCCGAAACCCGGCTCCAAGGGACGGAACTCAAACTTTCCGTACTTGGCGTCGTTCTCCAACATTATAACTTTGTCAGGTTTTTGAAATGCTAATATCGCCATGAATAGTCGTTTTAAAAATTAGTTCTTAGAGTACAACTCGACAATCAGCTGCTCCTTGATGTTCTCAGGGATGTCAGCACGCTCGGGCTTGTGAAGCAACTTGCCACCCTTGACGTTCTCGTCCCACTCGATCCAAGGATACTTGCTGTGGTTGAAACCGGCGAGGGAGTCGGCGATGGCCTCGAGAGATTTGGAGCGCTCGCGAACAGCGACGATCTGGCCGGGCTTCACGCTGTAAGAAGCGATGCCGACGACCTTGCCGTCAACGGTGATGTGCTTGTGGTTGACAAGCTGGCGGGCAGCGGCACGCGTCGGGGCAATGCCAAGGCGATAGACCACATTGTCAAGGCGGCACTCCAGAGCCTGGAGCAGGAGCTCACCGGTGATGCCGTTGGAGCGGGCAGCCTTCTCGAACATGTTGCGGAACTGCTTCTCGAGAACACCATAGGTGTACTTTGCCTTCTGCTTCTCGGAGAGCATGATGCCGTACTCAGACGACTTGCGGCGGCGAGAGTTGCCATGCTGGCCGGGAGGATAGTTGCGCTTGGAGAGAACTTTGTCCGGTCCAAAGATAGCCTCGCCGAACTTGCGGGCAATACGAGACTTGGGTCCGATATATCTAGCCATATTTCTTTTTCTGTTAAAGCGTTAGGATAAAATGTAAGATTAAACTCTTCTTCTCTTCGGGGGGCGGCAACCATTGTGGGGCAGCGGCGTCACGTCAATGATCTCGGTGACCTCGATGCCGGCACCGTGGCAGGCACGGATGGCAGACTCGCGGCCATTGCCCGGACCCTTCACATAAGCCTTCACCTTGCGGAGACCCAAGTCGTAAGCTACCTTGGCGCAGTCCTGAGCGGCCATCTGGGCAGCGTACGGCGTGTTCTTCTTGGAACCGCGGAAGCCCATCTTACCGGCTGAAGACCAAGATATGACCTGACCCTCGCTGTTAGCCAAAGATACGATGATATTATTGAAAGAGCTATGCACGTGGAGCTGGCCCATGGCGTCAACCTTGACATTTCTCTTCTTGGCTGCAACTGTTTTCTTTGCCATAATCCTATTTATTATTTAGTAGCTTTTTTCTTGTTAGCGACAGTCTTCTTGCGGCCCTTGCGGGTACGTGCGTTGTTCTTGGTGCTCTGACCACGAACGGGCAAACCGATACGGTGGCGAATGCCACGATAGCAACCAATGTCCATCAGGCGTTTGATGTTCAACTGAATCTCAGAACGGAGATCACCCTCCACCTTGAACTCAGCGCCGATGATTTCACGGATCTTGGCGGCTTGGTCATCGGTCCAATCCTTCACTTTAAGACCCCTGTCTATGCCGGCCTTGTCTAAAATCTTAGCCGAGCTACTGCGACCTATACCATAGATGTAGGTCAAGGCGATTTCACCTCGCTTGTTCTGAGGCAAATCTACACCAACAATTCTTATTGCCATATACTTGATTTGGTTATTGTGCGGTAATGGTTTTAACCCTGACGCATTTTGAACTTAGGGTTCTTCTTGTTAATCACGAACAGACGACCCTTGCGACGTACGATCTTGCAGTCGGGTGTCCGCTTCTTCAAAGATGCTCTTGTCTTCATATCTTATTGCTTTTTATTTGTATCTAAACACGATGCGTCCCTTCGACAGGTCGTAAGGACTCATCTCCACCTTCACCTTGTCGCCGGGGAGAATCTTGATGTAATGCATTCTCATCTTGCCGGAGATGTGGGCCGTAATCTCATGCCCGTTCTCCAGTTCGACGTGGAACATCGCATTGCTCAGGGCCTCCACGATGACGCCGTCTTGCTCGATTGCTGTTTGCTTAGCCATTGGCTTGATTCTTCAGTCGTTCTATTTCTTCGATTTCTTCAAATGATGACATGAGCTCAGCCTTGCCATGGTGAATGGCGATGGTGTGCTCGAAGTGCGCGGCCGGTTTGCCGTCACGGGTGACGACGCCCCATTTGTCAGGCAGCATGTAGAGCGCATGCGTCCCCATGGTGATCATGGGTTCGATGGCGATGCAGAGCCCATTCTTGATCAGTTTGCCGTTGCCACGCCGACCGTAGTTGGGCACCTGAGGGTCTTCGTGCATCTCACGGCCGATGCCGTGACCGACAAATTCCCTCACGACGCCGTAACCCTGTGCCTCGCAGTGACTCTGCACGGCATAGCCGATATCGCCCAGGCGATGGCCCGGCAGGGCTTGCTCTATGCCTTTGTACAGGGACGCCTTCGTCGTGGCCAGCAGCTGCCTGACTTCCGGGCTGACCTCGCCGACACAGAACGTGTAGCAGGAGTCGCCGCAGAACCCGTCCAGCAAGGTGCCGCAATCCACCGATACGATGTCGCCCTCTTTGAGCGGGTCATCGTTGGGGATGCCGTGCACGACCACTTCATTGACAGACGTGCATATCGAGGCGGGGAAGTCAGCGCCAAAGGGATTGGGGAAGCCTTTGAAAGTCGGCTTAGCCCCATGATCCCTTATGAACTGTTCAGCCAGGGTGTCCAACTGGCGGGTCGTGACGCCCGGCTGTATCACTTTGGCGATTTCGGCAAGCGTGGCGCTGACCAGCAAGTTGGCCTTGCGCAGCAGCTCGATCTCGTCATCAGTTTTCAGATAAATCATCCGTCAGCGGCTCTTAGTAGGCGGAGACGTTTGAACCGTGAGAACGCACGTGGCCGGAATTGAGCAGGCCGTCGTAGCGGCGCACGAGCATGTAGCTTTCGATCTGCTGCAACGTGTCGAGCACGACGCCGACCAGAATCAGCAGGGACGTGCCGCCGAAGAACTGTGCAAACCCCTGGCTGACGCCAAACACGCCGGCAAACGCAGGCAGGATGGCGATGACGGAGATGAACAACGATCCCGGCAACAGGATGCGCGACATGACGGTGTCGAGATAGTCTGCCGTCGGCTTGCCAGGCTTCACGCCTGGAATGAAACCGTTGTTGCGCTTCATATCCTCAGCCATCTGCACGGGATTGAGCGTGATGGCTGTATAGAAGTAAGTGAAGGCGATAATCAGGACGACCAATACGATATTGTAGGGCACGCTGGTGTGGTCACGGAAGCTCATCCAGAAACCGCTCGCGTTGGCATCTGCCGACGCCGACACGACTGTCAGGGGTATGAACATGATGGCCTGCGCGAAGATGATAGGCATCACGTTGGCCGCAAAGAGCTTCAAGGGAATGTACTGGCGGGCGCCGCC